>Ga0247722_10000284_pt1 | contig 32741 bp, 45 predicted proteins | sample MSEWelMarce3H_FC_FD_189094 | JGI IMG/M metagenome (GOLD analysis project Ga0247722, IMG submission 189094) | Subsurface sediment microbial communities from gas well in West Virginia, United States - MSEEL Well Study Marcellus 3H_FC | ecosystem: Environmental > Terrestrial > Deep subsurface >... | reverse complement strand
TTGCGATGCTGTTGAGAAGCTCTTGCTTGTTGTATGTTCTGTAGCCCATATTCTTTTTCTTTCGTCAAAGATATATAATTTTTTTAGAAAAACAAAAAATAATATATAGTGTATGAGATATCTTAAAGAATACAGCAGCTTCTTGAACGAAGAATGGTCCCGCAACGAGCCTATACCAGAAATAATAGACAAGCCAAAAGGATTGGCAATATTTTTGATTGGTGCTCCAGGAATTGGTAAAAGTTATTTTGTCAAAAAGTTCATACACCCAAAGAATCCAAGCATAAAAGACTTCTCGACAGACGACGTGTCTCTTTTGTTCACTAAAGACCCAAACGAATACTACAAAGGAAGAGAGACTCCAGAAGGCGGAATGACTTCAAACGCCGGACAGTTGAACCGAAAGAGGATCCAGCAGTTCATAGAAACCGGAAATTCGTTCATATACGATACTACCGGCGCTGGAAAAGAAGGCACCGACAAAGGATACAAGCATATAAAAAAGATGTTCGACCTAGCTAGAGAAAACAGATACGAGATAGTTTTCATACACCTTCTTTCTACTCTGCAGACTTCTATAGACCAAGACAAGCTTAGAGACAGGCACGTAGATCCAAAGTACATAAAATGGGCATACGCCAAACAGATGGGTGGAATGATAGACGGAGAAAGAGTAGAAGGAAACATGCCAAGATACAAGGCGCTGGGCCCAGACGAATACTACGTCGTTCTAAGCATCGACCAGAAATACACGTTTATGAAGTTCATAAACGGTAAACTAGCCAGAAAGAAAGGCGACAGATACGTTCAGATGAACGAGTCTGCTACAGAAGAATCATTTGGTGCATACGAGGTGATTCAATGTATACAAGAAATGATAGACGATGGCTATGTGATACGGATAATCGACTCGAAGAATTCCGCAGCTTATCCAAAAGACATATACGACGACACAGAATCCGCACAGAAGCTTAAGATAGAGGTAGAACATGCTACTCTTATAAGGACACACTTCAAGATAGAGATATTAGTAGACACGTTCGAGAAGCTGAACAACGTTTTCACCGAGATGTACTTGGCGAACGAGAGGCTCAAGGACGAAGGCTTTACTTTAGTAGACATATTGCTTGACAAGCAAGACCAAAACGAACCTAACGAGATAAAGTTCAGGAGGATAACATACGTTTTCGAGAAGCCCGACAGGAAGCTTGAAGCTAAGAAGAGTCTAAAAGAGTCTATTTCTAAAGAATATCTAAAAGATGTTTTCAAGAAGCACTACATATACATCGATGGATTGAGTTATGACGACGAGAGCATATCGGTCGAATATGATCATCCGGTGGACGACTTTACAGGAAACTATCGAGAAATCGATCGCGACCTTCATTCTATATGCGTCGAGATAGGAGCGACATCTTACGAAGAGATAGGAAGAGGCGATGCAGAATTCTACTTTTACTGAAAAAAACAAAACCACTCGATTGAGTGGTTTTTTATTTAGTTCAACACGACACATCCTCCATCGCTGGCGACTTCGAACGCTTTCATCCATTTCTGGTATAGATCATAGAAATATTCTCCACCATCTTTAAAAGACTTGGCTTTATCGTGCCATTCCAAGAAGTCTGCATGCAGCTTCGCGCTAGTCTTCGGCCCGATAAATCCTTCACAGTCAGAAAAGTTTAGAAGCTCAACAAAAGGAATGTTTATATTATCCTCGTCATTCTCATCAAGAACATTGTTTATATTCTCGTTTCTATGAATCAGAGTCCCGACTTTTCCCCAAAGCTCTTCTATCTCCCACCCAATCATGCATGCAAGCATTTTTCTCCATCGAGAATAGCCCGAATATGAGCCAGCTCTAAAAGATCCGCCTGGTTCATACAAATATTCACCGTTTGAGATTCCGTCGGATTGATTGAATATAATATCGTTTGCAAATAGAAATACCATATCATCTCTATAATTTTCCGTATCTGGCTCTCTTCTGCTTTCGAAGTCTACTCTGCTTGCATATAGAATGTCAAGTCCCATTTTTTATTTTTTTAGATGTTGAAGAAATCCTCGTCGTTTGCATCAGCAGTCTCTGCCACCGCTCCTTCGCCTTTGTATTCGCTTAGGAACTGGTTGAATATCGCTTCCATAACAGGAACGCAGATAGAGTTTCCAGCAAGCGCTATATGCTGCTTTGTAGAAAGCGAAGTAGAAAGAAGATTGTCGATGTCTACATCTTTAACTCCCATGAACCTATATCCTTCGCGTGCCGTCAAAGTCCTGATTTTCTTGTCATCAAGCATTACTTGAGGAGATCCAGACGTTGTAAGGCAAGGAGAGCATCCATCCAACCCATAGATCCTTCTAGCTTGGTCATATTTCATGTCGCTTCTTCTAGCGACCAATTTGCAGGTAGATGCCACTTTAGGAGTGCTCATCTCATAAGGAGGAGTCAAGAAAAGAGATTTGTCTGTCGCGCTTTCCATAAAAGGACGCATAGCTACTCTTTCTTTCTTGTGATCGTGAACGCCTGCCATCTTTTCTCTTACTTGTGTGCTAGTCTCGCCTAATACAGAGAACATAAATACTCTCTCTCTGTTCTGAGGACATCCAAAATCTGCGCCGTTCAAGATGATCCAGCTGTTTCCATATCCAAGCGATTCAAGCTTCTCGATATATTCGGAGAATGCTGGCATGTGGTTTTTCGAAACCAGGTTCTTCACGTTCTCCATAAGCAAGTACTTAGGCTTGTTGTACTCTACCAATCTCTCTACTTCGAAAAGAAGTCCAGATCTTGTTCCTTTTTTGATTCCTCTCTGGATTCCAGAGATAGAGATATCCTGGCATGGAAACGAGTATGTTAGAAGGTCGCATGCTGGAAGTTTTTCTTCGTCTAGTTTAGATACGTCTCCTAGATTTCCGACTTCGGTCTTGTGAAGAGAGTCGAACGCGATATTCGCGGAGGATAGGATGTCACAATGCGCGACGGTCTTGTGGTTTATTCCACAATATTTTAGGGCTAGCTCTTGCGTTCCGTATCCGGAAAACAACGATATTACTTTTAATTCTTTCATATTCATTATATTTTTTTCTCTGCAAAAAGTTTATTCTTATATATAAGTTATGAAGCTCGACATAAACCAAGTCTACCACCAATATATAACGAAAGTCGTCATATTCGCACTCTTTCTCTTCAAGAGGCAGCTAAGGCAACCCAGTGTCTACAAGCAGTCTGTTCTCGCTTATGTCACCAAAAGGATTCCTTGGAAGATCAATCTTAGAATAGATACCGGATCGAGGCTGGACAAAGACGACGAACGCGAAATACTGCTCGATGAATTGCTCAACGACGTGAAGAGCGGATACCTTTCTTTCGTATTGGTCACTTTCACCACCCCGCTAAAGCAAACCACTATAGAGGTCAACCTTAAAGACGAGGCAAGATACGAAAAGTTTTTGTATTCCTAGCTTATTCTCCTTTCAGCTTTTGAATTCTGTCTCTTAGCTGAGCCGCGATTTCATACTCCTCGTTCTCGATAGCGTTTTGCATAAGGTGCTCTAGATCTTCTACAGATGTCGATTTGGTAGGAGCGTCATAGAAGTCGTCCTCGTCTGCTTCTTCTCCAAATCCGCCTTCGATTTCCTCTTCGCTGATCGAGATTCCCACCGCGTCGATGATGTCGCATCCTACCCAGATAGGGCATTTATACGTAAGAGCCAGTGCCAGGCCATCTCCGATAGAGCAATCCAATTCAATCTCGTCGATGCCATTGGAGACTACTATTTTCGTATAGAATATTCCTTCTAGTAAAGAATATACGTGTACTTCCTGAATGTCTATCTGGAAAGTATCAGACATAGACTTGATCAGGTCATGAGTCATCGGTCTAGGAGACTTTATGTTCTCCAGCTTCATAGCGATATGCTGAGCCTCTGCAGGCTTGATGATAACAGGTATCTTCTTGCCACCTCTTATCTCTGACAGTACCAGCACATATGAGCCAACTTGCGATTGGCTGTAAGATAGTCCTAGTATTTTAACTTTTTTCCTTTTCATTTTTTGATTGTTGTTTTTATTCTTGTAATAGCAAATCCGCTGCGGTCGAAGCGCCTGGGGCCATCGGCTTGACCCAAGTCCTGAATCCCAATCCTCTGAGCCATGGGCTATAAGCCTTGTATGCGGCGTAAGACCGATTCTTGTTTGTTCCTCTAGAATTCGAGCTTCTTTCTTTTGGATTGAAGTCGACATGTATATCGACAAGCTTGAACTCCATCTTGTCTTCAGGCGATAGAACAAGCCTGTTTATAAAAGATTCTTCTTGATGTGGCAAGACATGCTCATACTCTCCATTGCATCTCAGCAGATGGTATTTGTATTTCTTTCTGCTATGCTCGGTAAGGTCGAGCCTTTCGTATGATCCTGCAAGGTTGGTATCCAAGAACGTAGCCACGTCATGGACGTATTGTGCTTCTTTGTAGAGCCTTTCTGCGCTTTCCCTTATCTTAGGACAACTTTCTCTAAAGAAGACGACATGTGCACCCTTTTTGACATCGGTATTATACATCATAATAGTCACTGCATAGATTGTCTTTCTCTGCGCTTGAATAGAATCACAGCCTACCGTTATGGTGACCTTTGGATCCTTTTTGACGGCATCCAAGATATATTGAATGATGTCCGGGATATATTCTCCGTTAAAGCATTTGAATTTGTCTCTATACATAGCCTATTATATGGGCTGCCACGATATTTGTTTAAAAAAAGGGGCATCGATCGATGCCCCTTGGTTGGTTTGTTCTTCGACATCGTAAACCAACAACCAATGTGATACTATTTAGAGCTACCAGGCTTGTTGATCTTTTTGATCGTTCTCAAAAGGTCCTCGAACTGAAGCAAGAACTTTTTGATCTTTGGATCGCCGATGTCTGCGATGTTGTCCAAGATCCAAAGCAAGTAAGCAGTCTTTTCGTCGTCGCCTACGTTGTTCAAGAACTTGACGATGTTGCCGAGCTGCTTTTCGCTTAGCTTGGCGATGTCTTTCTCTTTCAAAGACTGGATAAGCTCAGAGTTTTTGTCTCTGTTGTATTTTTCCAAGTCTTTCTTGATGTTGTCATAGTTGTTGATGACGTCTTCAATAGAGATGTTAAGCATGTCTTCGCAATACTGGATGAACTTCATCGCAGAGTTTCCAACATATCCGCTCGCCACTTTTTTCACCAATGGCAAGAAGTCTCTTGGAGAAGCCTCCATTCCAAAGTTCTCGGTGATGAACTTAGAAAGCATTGTCCAAGAACGCGGCGTAGCATAGCCTTTCGCGTTTTCGCTTGTTTTATACATCTGCTCTGGATGAGCTTTGATGAACGAATAGATTAGCTTGTGGCAATTCTCTGCAGCGAAGTCGGTTAGCCACTCGTCAACTGACAATGTATGGTTGATGTGGATCAAGCGGTTGTTCAAAGCCATGTCGAACTCTTCGACGTCTGTTCCATCTTCGTCTCCTAAGTTTCCAGACGCCATCATTAGAACATTGTCATTGAATTTGAAGTCGCCAATTTCTCTTTCAAGCAAGATTTGCAAAGCTGCGTTTCTTACGAATTGCGGAGCTCGGTTAAGCTCTTCAAAGTGAATGATCGTTGGTCTTAGATTTGATTCAAAGGCCCATTTAGGAACAGCATATCCAGATACTTTGTATGTTTTGTCATCATACTCTAAATCCTCTAAGTATGGATATTTAAAGTCAGATTCGTCAGACATCGAAAGGCGCATATCAAGATATCTAAAGCCTAGCTTCTTGGCGATTGACAAAGAAATTGCAGATTTTGCAACGCCTGGTTTAGATGTAATGAAAAGAACGCCATACTTCGCCCACATAATTGAGAAGTATTCTTTTTCTTTTATAGTCAAAAGACTTAAGTTGTCCACGATCCATTGTGGCATTGATCCTACATTTTTAGCTGCTGCTGCTTTCACACTTTCCATATTTGCGTTTTTATGTTTTATTGTTTTTATTTCTTCTACAAATCTACTCAATAACTATCGATCCACCAAATATTATTTTGATTTTTTGAAGATTATTTTTCGAAGCTCCGTGCCCAGCTCGAAGTCGTTTGGGGTTTCGCGCATGAAGTCTTTTTCACTCATTATAGATCTGGCATTTCTTCCAAGATCCTGGTTGTTGGGAAACTTCTTCCCCAGCTCTATAATCGTTTCGATGTCGGATTTAGTAAGCATATGATATTATTTTTTTTAGTGATTTCAACTGGATTCGAACCAGTGACCCCTACCATGTCAAGGTAATACTCTAACCTGCTGAGCTATGAAATCTTTGTACCTTCAGTCGGACTCGAACCGACACATCTTTCGACATATGCTCCTAAGGCATACGTGGCTACCAATTACACCATGAAGGCATTAAAAAATGAGAGCTTGATTACCTCTCTCCACCGTTTGCCAGGTTGAAGGCTCTTTAACCGCTTGGGTTTGTTTACGACATTTTGGATCATAAAAGATTTTTCCAAATGTCGGCTAGCGCGGTCCTGATGGGACTCGAACCCACAATCTCCGGTGTGAACAAAAGGTGGAGATTAAACCACCAATATTCTTTAGAAGTATTATAAATATATGTTATCCCCCAATTTTAGATATTATCCATATAATCTTTCTCTTTATCGGTTAATGAAGTTATCCCATACTTAATAATCTTATCCAGGATTATATCCATATCTAATATAACCGGTAGTTCTTGTATTTCTTTGTATCTTTCTTGTTCTCTTAACTTATGTTCTATTAACGAATCAATTGCGGGTATTCTCACATCAAATCCCTCTTTTAAGAACGCAATATAATTATTTAGTGCTTGGTCTGTCTTTGGAAACTTTGGGGTCTTTACGGGTTTAATATCCATTATTCTATCATAGTCTTTTTTAATCATCCCATTGTAGTGACTTCCCTTAACCAATACTTCTCCCCAATCACCAGTGTATGTATATGCAACAGTATTTGCTTCACTATCAATCCATATAATGTTTATCTCATTCTTTTTATTCTCAAGTAATCCCTCAAAACCAAATAGATATGTCTCACATATGGCCAATAGTTGTTGTTGATTAACAGATTTTAAGTTAATACAGGTAACTTTGTTGAAATTTACTCTCATAACAATATTATTTATATTATCTCCTTTCTTATTATCTCTCGTATGGTCCGTCCTAACCGATAGACGATGGGGCCAAATGAAGCCGATTTGAGTGTGGAAATCCAATGTTATCCCTTTCAATTCCCGATGCTGGTCGGCTTGCTTTTGTTTAACAAAGATAAGAAATCTTTTTTAGAAAACAAGTGCTTTTCAGATTATTTTATACAGTTATCATTTCTGTTTTGTTATACAAATATAAACATTATTTGTTTATTAAATACAAAAAGATTTATTTTAATATATAGTTAAGTGGATAAAAATAATACTTAACTATGAAAAAAGAAGAACTAAAAAAATATATCAATGAGGGCATATCATTAAATCAAATATCAAAAGAAACATGTAAATCTTTAACTACAATAAGGTACTGGGTTAAAAAGTATGAGTTGAAATCCAATTTCGTTAATTTTAAGGAACAGGGTAAAGTAGAATATGGTGAAACCAGATTTTGTCCAAGATGTGGGAAAGATGTTGAAACTAAAAACTTCCACCAAAGAAGAGGAAAGGAAAATAGTGCTGTATATTGTAAACCCTGCACATCAGATCAAAAATTAGAAAGAACTAGATTACTAAAAACTCAAATGGTTGAATATAAAGGTGGTTGTTGTGTTAGATGTGGATATAATAAATATATGGGTGCTCTTGAGTTTCACCACTTAAATCCAAGTGAAAAAGATTTTAACCCATCAAATTTAAAGAAATATAGTTTTGATGATAGAGTTAAAATAGAGTTAGATAAGTGTATCTTAGTTTGTTCAAATTGTCATAGAGAGATACATCACGAACTTAGACAAAAAGAAAAAGAGACACTTTAGAGTGTCTCTTTTTTGAGTGATTCCGGATGGACTCAAACCATCGACCTATTCATTAGAAGTGAATTGAAACTGGTGGTGACAACACCAGTTTCTTATGACAACAAAACGACTATCGACGATGACACTTGCCGACCAAAAAATAATCATGTTTTATGGACTACGTGTTCCTGATTATTCTGGTGCTTGTCATTGCAAAGTACAAGAAGATTTCTATCCGACTAAGCAAATGGTTTACCATTGACGCAGAAAAGTAGAATGACAATTGCTACTATTCAACTGCGATTAAATTTATTCTATCCCTTGAACTACGGCGCCAGCTTTTTTATTAAAAAAATTTGAAGCTGAAGTCTTTTGGTGCGACAGTAGTCCCGCCAAAATAAGGCTGTAGCTTTACTCTTAAAAAGTTCCAGGTTGATTTTCTGTCGATTAGATATTCGCCGCCATTTATGGTTATCTTGTAATTTTTTGGCAATATCTCAATCTCATAAGAAATAGTCACATCTTCTTTTTTCTCCAGGAACAATAGATGCTCGATCTCTCTTTTTCCACCGCGATATACTATGGACATCAGCTCGATACATTCGTTATTCTTATTCCATCTCCATCCGATTCGGATGCTGTCCATATGATGCGACCAGTTGTCAGATAGCCCAACTAGCTTGTTAGTATCTTTCTGCTTTTCTATTTCATATGAAAAGTCTCCCTCAAACGTCACAAATCCGTTTATTTTGTTTGAGAATGTAAGATTAGGAAAGAAATTGCTTATGTGGTATCCTTTTTTAATAACTCGTTTCATTATTTGTTTTTTTCTTCTTTGTTTCTTTCAATAGTTCTGTTTGCCCATGAAATGGTTCCGATTATAAATGTATAGATGATATACGCAAAAGGGAAAATGATGACATAGTTAAACCATTCTTCATTCTGAAAGAATGCCAGGAAAAATATTGAAATAAAACAGCCTACGGTAATGAATAAATTTGCTTTCATAGTTTTTTTTATTTATTATATGCACCTGGCGAAATTTAGTTTTAAAATTGCGATTCAAAACTTGCTATTTCCAAATATCGATTATTATATTAAGAAAAAAGGCAAAGACAATTAGCAGTGTGGCAAGCCAAAATACGATAAACCCAATTGGGGGAATCAGACATATCCTGTATAAAATAGGTCTATCCAACCAACTACCCTTAAAAATCTCTGTTAGTTCTTTAGTTACAAAGGTGTTGATCATTATTACAAGCAATGATATAAGTGACCAAACGATAATAGTCAATAGTGTTTCCATATTTTTTTTTATTTTAAAAAGGCGAGAAGCACAATGTTTCTCGCCATATTGGTTTTATATACTAGCCTTTGATAACTTCTACGTTTTTAAGCGCTACGACTGGTTTAACCATTTCGATCATCTCAGACACTTCACCATATTTCTTGAATACGTCGATAGTTCCTTTGGCCACAGAGTATGCGGTAGTCGCTTTGATTATTTTTTCACGATCTTTCTCGGCTATTTCATCACACTCTTCAATCATACGAGAAAGGATCTCGCCATATTTCTCGATCATTTCGTTGTCAAAAGAGAACACAGTTTTTTCTTCTACGATTTCTTCGCCATAAGTCTCTTGAAGCTCTTCAGCTCTTTCTGCAGTGATAGTGATATATTTATCGCTCGGCACGAACATGAACTGAGCCGTGTCGTCATTATTATTTACGTGCTCTAACATAACAGAGCCTGGATTTTTCCCAGTTTTCTCGTATAGCTGTGCCCATTCTGATTTCCCTAAGTCTCTCAGCTCGTCGGAAATCATGTCGGCTTTTGCTTTGGCTGCTTTCATCGTGTCGTTCAACTGCTCTAGCTTAGAAACTTTGTCAAAGAAAGAAGCGTCTTCGATAGAGATTCTTACTTTTTGATCTTTAGCATTAGTAGTTTTAGCTGGTGCTGATTTTTTTGCTTTGTCAAATAATGAAGCCATAGTATAGAGTTTTAAGAGTTTGTTTATTTCTGTTTGTCAAAGATAAGGTATTTTTTAGTTTCTAGCGCGCTCTTTTTAATTTTTTTGCCTGCTTTCTTCTTCTATGCATATCTTGTTGACAATGTAAATATAAGGAACTTTTAGATAAAACTACTACTTAAAAGAAAGTTTATTAGAATTTTTAATTAAACCCATATGAGAATAACAATCTGCGATGTAGCTTTTTACCAATCTAACAGATTCTTCTTCCAATGATTCTAAATAACCTTTTAATAAAGGTGCTGTTTCTTTGGCTCTTTCTATATCATCAAATCCGTATGCAATTCCATATTTATTTATGACAGATTTTTCCATATATTCCTCTCTACCAACTCCATCATCTGGAATAATTATTGGAATACATCCACATAATGCGGCTTGTTGTAAATGGAAAGTCATAGAATCATAGCAGACAAAATATTCTTTTTGATTAAAAACATCAACTAAATAATCATCACTTATATACTGGCCAATGTTCAAAGAATCTTCTTTATGTTTATCTAAAACTTTATCAGCACCTTTCTTTATTAAGTAACACTCCCCGCTTCGGGTTTCTCCACGATTTATAAACTTATCCAACTTCAAATCAAAAGCTCTAAGTTCACCTTTTACTTTTGATTCATCTGGTGCAGAGTAATAGTCCGCCCATTTATAAACTAAATCATTTCTATCATAAATTCCATCGCCACCAATCTTACCCGGTGTATTCAACAACCATCTAGTAACAAACTTAGAATTAAAAGGATTTCCGTTTATAATCTCAGGATAAACAACCATAGTTTTTTCAGGAATAAAATAAGACAATTGATTACCATCCGTAATCAAGTGTGCAGAAGATCCTTCGAAAGTTCTACCTGAAAAAATAAATGAATTTTCTCCCTGTTTGGCAATCAAATCCGCCAATTTATGTAGTGCAATTATACCTCCTGAAATAGTGCTATATTCAGGTGCCCAAATTAAAAAATTAATCATTTTGTTTTATTTTTATTTTTTTATAAGTTTCTTTAATTCCTTCTTCCAAACCTATATAGTTTAGACTCAAATCTGTAAATTTACCTATGTAGGTATTTACACCTTCTGATAATATTTTAACTTCTACAGTATTTTCATCTAAACTATTAATCATATTAGCAACCTCCGATATTTTATAAGATTTATTGTAAGTACAATCAATTGATTTGGGAAGATTATCATTTTTTATATAGTAATTTACCAGTGTTATTAAGTCTTTCATATAAAAAAAATCCATAGCTATGTCCATATAAACTTCTATCTCTTCTTTCGATATTAATTTTTTAATACTTGATTTAATAAAACGTGTTTCCAACTCATTTTCATCAAACACTCCAAATATTCGTATGTTATAGAAATTATCTAAATCAGATATAGAATTTGAAATTACTTTTTTACTTAAACCATAAGGAGTTTCATTTTCTAAAAATTCAGCACCAGATCCAAATTGGATAAATTTAGTAAAATTAGATTTGTTTCGAAGTAAATTATAATACATCATTAGATTAGAATCCATGATACTCCAAGACTCTTTCGATAATCTACTACCACCATTTACTGCGGTATGAATAACAACGTCAAAAAATTTATCTTTGAAGAAGTTATCAACCGAGACATAATCAGACAAATCAAAATCCTTTCTCGAAACCAAGCTTATTTCGTGATTATCTTTAAATGCATCATATAAAGATTTGGCAATATAACCATTAGATCCAGTGATTAAAATTTTCATTTTTCTCTCGAATAGTCTCCAAATTCTACAAGCAAAGTGCTTTTCCCATCGGTTCTATTTAAAGCCAATTCATATGCAGGAACGATATCTTCTGGTTCATGTAATTCAATCACATCTATAGTTTTACACATAGATCTAAAGGCATCCGAGAAATTACCTTTATGTTGATCTTGTGGATCTACAGGTCTTTCACCACCAACCGCAACTCTAATAATAACTTTTGGATTACATCTACCATCTGACATTAAAGAAAATTTATCCAAATGGTTTACGATTTGATCAGTACCCATTAATAAGAAATTCCATCTAGGAACTACAGAAACCGGAATATATCCCTGAATTGCCAATCCATTGACAACACCACTTTGTAAATATTCAGCCACTGGAAATTCCATTTTTTTATTAGAATCGATATGTTCCAATGAATCATATAGACCAGTACCAGCATATTCCACCGCTTGTCCGATGAATATGACTTTTTCATTTTTGGCTAATAAAGACATAGCCCTTTTTAATTCTTCAAAATATTTCATATCGTCTTTTTAAAATTGAACTCGTTGACCTGCACCTGCATGTGGGTATTTATCATTTTTGTATCTATAATAAATCAAATTAGGTTGTTTATACATTCCACCTTGATTCAAAATTTCAATACATTCTTCTACATCATCTATATAGTAAGGTATCTCTCTTTTCCAAATATCATCAGTTGGAGTCAATACAGACATTTGATTTGATTCAACCACAAAAGTTATAGGTAAATCATAATTTCTAGCATACTTATAAGCTTCATGAAAATGACCTGTTTCCGCAGACATATCACCTAACCAACACCAAACTTTACTTTTGTTGTTGTCTAATTTATTACCTAATGCAATACCTGTCGCAATTGATGGTATTCCGCCTACGATAGAACTACATATAAATTTATACTCTGGTAAAGTTTGTACCATTGATTTTCCTTTCACAATTTCTTCAGTAAGAAAATCTTCAGGAATGCCTTTCAATAATGCTTGATAATGATTTCTCCAGGTACAACAAACCCAATCATTTTCTTTATCAATCAATTGAAAAATATCAATCATTTTTTCCTCATTCCCATTATATAAATGTATCGGCGCTTTAATCAGTTTATTATTAAACATATCGCCGATTTTTTTTTCGAATTCAATTAATCTTTCTACTATCATCTATTTCTTTTTTTTCAATTATTGTGTGCTATTATATTTCGACTTTTAATGAATCGTCAACAAATACAAACTTTTTAACGACATCTTCAATGTAATTGAACACTTCTTGTGTATAATTTGGAGCGGCACCAACAAAAAACACTTTATCCAATACTTTGTTTGCCTCAGGATATTTTTTAAAATCATCTAAAAATGAATATCCTGGATGCAATAGTATATTGCCTGCAAAGTAGTTTCTTGTCTGAATTTTATTTTCTTCTAAGTATGCAACCAATTTGTGCTTCAAACCTGGAGTTTCACAAATAAATGGTGTTCCAAACCAACAAGGATCCGCCTTATCCAATGTAGATGGAACTCGTACTCCTGGGATATTATCTACAAATATCTTAGATATTGCTTCTTTTGAAATTCTTCTATTAGTTTCAATCTCATTTATTTTTTCAAGTTGTACAACACCAATCGCACCCTGTAGATCCAATGGCTTTAAGTTATATCCCATATTAGAAAAAACATATTTATGATCAATAACTCCATCGTATGTTTCTAACCATTTATCAAATCTTTTTCCGCAAGTTCCACAAGTCAATAAGTTTGCAGATCCTATACAATAGCAATCTCTACCCCACCATGCAATGCTCATCATAAGCTTTTTAAGTTCTACATCATTTGTACAAACCATACCACCTTCACCAGTTGAAATATGGTGTGCAGGATAAAATGAGTTTGAAAATGCTATATAGTATTCATTAAGATATTTTCCATCCCATTTAGAACCTAAGCTATCACAATTATCACCGACTAATTTGATATTATATTTTTTGGATATTTCTAAAAGTCTATCCATATCTGGTGGATTGCCCAATACCGGAGAAACAAATATCGCCTTAGTTCTTTCTGTTATTTTCTCTTCTAACTTATCTAAATCAAAATTTAGAGTGTCCCATTCAATATCAATAAATACCGGTTTAAGTCTATTTTGATAGATTACAGATATGGTTGTTGCAAAACCTACTGGTGAAACTATAATTTCATCATCATCATTCCACTCAAATCTTTTCTTTAATGCTGCGATTAATACTAAATTCGCCGAAGAACCTGAGTTAACCATTAATGAATAATCACAATTGAATTTTTTTGAAAACTTTCTTTCAAACTTAAACACGCTTTCACCCGTTGTAATCCACTTACCATTTAAAAATGTATTAAGAGCAGCCTCTGTTTCACGATTGTCCCAATATGGACCAGAATAGTAAATAGGAGTTTTGCCCGGTTCAAATTCTTTACTATTGTAAATATAAGGGGAAACATGATTTCCCACCAAAGTTGTTATATTATCTTTTAAAATCATTTTTAATTAAAATTTTTAATTTTTAAATATGTGCTTTAATCTTTCTATACAGATAAGTTTTATATAAAAATAAAAAAGAAAGTTTACCATCTTTCATTTTATATTAAAAAAGAATGTGGCTCTCTCTCTTCTCCAGTATTAGCCCAATGGTTCCAGTTGTCTCTCAGCCCGTTGCACGGATAGTGCAGCGCTGATCCGTTGTTTCTGCTCACAAAAGACATTATAGATTCTGCATGTATAGAGAAGTGTCTATATTCGTTCTCTCCGCACCCACAGGCAGTTGATGATCCATTGTTGAACTCCCAGATCAACGGTCTAAGTCCACAGTTGGGACAATGGTAGCCAGTCTTCTACATCTTTAGGAATGCCATAGGCAGAAATGCATTTGTATTTGCCTTCTACTATGGAAATCTTTATGTCTCTTTTTGTTTCTATACACATCTTTTCAAGTTTTAGTTTTGTAAATATACGAAAAGCCCGCCAATGAGCGGGCTTTTTTGAATATTATTAGTAGTCGTCTTCTTCGTCGTAGAAGTCGTCGTAGTCACCATCGTCGTCTTCGTCTTCATAGTCGAGGTATGGAAACACGTCGTTCTCGTCGAAAAGCTCTGTCAGCTTCCTTACATCTTCTTCTTCCAAGTCCAGGTCGGTAAGATGGAATACGTCAGTATTCTTGTCTAGCTCGTACTCGATTTTTCCTTCTTTATCGAATTTTTTAAGCGCGTCGATTATTTTCTTTCTGTCGATGCATTCATCTAAACTATACCAGTTATATAAATTCATATTTCTATTTTTACATTTTTAGCGCAGCCTTTATCCTGTCTACGTAGTCCAGTCTTTCCCAAGTAAACAGCTCTACTTCTCTTTCGATAATGCTGCCATCCATAGACTTGAATTTCTTGGTCACGACTTCGTTTTTTCTTCCCATATGGCCATATGCTGCGGTTTCCGAATAGATTGGATTTCTAAGACCCAGCCTCTTCTCGATGAAGTACGGACGCATGTCGAATATCCTAGAAACTATTCTCGCCAGCTCACCATCTGTCATTCCGACTTTCGAAGTCCCGTATGTCGAGACGAAAAGTCCACATGGCTCTGCGACTCCGATCGCGTATGAAACCTGTACCAAAGCTTCGTCACATACTCCTGCTGCCACTAGATTCTTGGCGATGTGGCGAGTCGCGTATGCAGCTGATCTATCCACCTTAGAAGGATCTTTGCCAGAAAAAGCTCCTCCTCCATGTGCGCCTTTCCCTCCGTATGTATCAACGATTATCTTTCTTCCTGTCAATCCAGCGTCTCCGTGTGGCCCGCCGATAACGAACTTTCCTGTCGGATTGATATGGAAGGTGATGTTGTCGTCGAACAACTGCTGCAGTTCATACTTAAGCTTAGACTTCACTCTTGGAATGACGATCTTTGTGATGTCGTGCTTTATCCTTTCAAGCATTGCTTCTTCAGATGCGAAGTCGTCGTGCTGCGTCGAGACTACTATAGAATCTATTCTCTGAGGAACATTGTTATCGGAATATTCAATGGTCACCTGCGATTTCGCGTCTGGTCGAAGATATCCGATCAAGTCTTTGTGGTTGTTTCTTATGTCAGAAAGCTCTTGTAGGATCTTGTGAGCCAGGTCCAGTCCAAGCGGCATATAGTTTTCGGTTTCGTTGGTCGCGTATCCGAACATCATTCCCTGGTCTCCTGCGCCTTGCTCTTCTGGGTTTTTTCGGTCGACTCCTTGGTTTATGTCTTCTGACTGCTCGTGTATGGCTGATATGATTCCGCATGATTTCGCCTCGAACATGTATTCCGATTTCGTGTATCCGATTTTAGAGATGACCGAGCGCGCGATAGACTGAACGTCTAGCTGAGCAGAAGTCTTTACTTCTCCAGCAAGAACGACTAATCCTGTCGTTACCAAGGTCTCGCAAGCGACTTTCGATTGCGGGTCGAACGCCATGAAATTGTCGATAAGAGCGTCCGAAATCTGGTCCGCGATCTTGTCCGGGTGTCCCTCTGAGACTGATTCTGATGTAAACAAGTATGACATATAAATATATTTTTTTTATTGGATATTTATAGGCCTGCTTTTCAAAAAGTTTTGATTTTTTTTGATTATTTGCATCGGAAAGATTCAGATTGAAAAGACTATCCTAAAATATCATTCTTTGGAACTCCAAACACGTCTTTCTTGTCGAATCCTAAAGTTATGTGGAAGTCTTGCTTAGGCAGCTCGAACCGGTCTCTAAGAGCGTCCAGCTTGTCTGACTGACATACGACGAGGTATGCGGTGTTGCCTTTTGCTTCTGCCTTTCCGACTCCAAGCATCTCTAGATCGTCGATCTCGTATTCGAGAACTGGCTGAAGCGCCGTGACGAATTTGTCCATTCCCATCGCTTTCGTAAGCTTGCCATATTCCATGACGTTTATGACAGTGATGTGGTTCGACCCGTGGTCTCTCGTTTGCTGGTTTCCGACATAGACATCGTAGTTTTCTTTTCCCAATATGGATCTCAGCTTGTCAAGAAAAGGAAGTACTTCCAGTTTGTCAATCTTTATCGCCAGGTAGTTTTGTCCTGTGGCGTCTTTTACATGTTCTACGTAGTGTTTCATAATCTATTTAATTTTTTCTAATGTGTTTAAGATCAAGTCTTTGTCCAATCCATTCTCGATTAAAGCTGCTTCTACATAAAGTTTAGCAAATTCAATAGCTTTTTTAGCCACATTTTCGTGACAGTATTGATATGTTGCATCAAATGATACGCCAATATTTGAACTGTCAAAAAATTCTTCAGCTGTTGGTAATTTATTTCCATCAACCGACTCGTTTAGCTTTTCTGTAAATTTTTTCATATTTCGTTTATTTTTTTTGTTACCTTAGGCCATTCACATAGTCTCGAAGTCTCCTATTTGTATATAGTCTGCATCAAAGCTTTCGTTGAATCTTTTTATTCTCATAGCATCTGCTTGAATTTTTCTATCTCCAGTCTTTTTATTTCTTCTCCAAGCTCTTTTCCTGAAAATCCTTGTTCCATAAGCTCTTTCGACGACACAGTTGGCTTGTATTCAACAAACTTAACCAGCATATCATTTTGGTTATTACTAACTCTTAGCCACTCTAAGATTGTCGCGTCCGTGATTGCACATTGCTGTCTTTTTCTAAACAAGTCTAATGCGTCTTCTGCTTTCATCTTAGAAAGCTCTAGCAAGAATACAATCTTCTTTGTGATTTCTTGCTCTATTCTGAACTCTTGAACTAATTTAGTTTCCAATCGATTGGTGTCTTCGTTCTTGAACAGGTTTGTGAATACAACTACAAAGTCTTTGGTATCTACCAAGTCTGTGTTTATATCGACACCAGGAAATACTTGGCACCACATATCGAACTTAGTAAAGAACGCTAAGTAGCTGTTGTAGTCTTTCGCTTGCTTCCATGCTTTTTTTATCTCCTCCCAAACTCTTTCTTGTGAGATTCTTTTCATTTCACCACTCTCTGGATCTATGTTCTCAAGCTGGTTTCTTTTGGCAATAGCATCCTCTGTGTCTTTGTGCAATGGATGTCCGTATCTTGAAGCGAATCTAAATGCTCTCAAAATTCTCAAACTATCTTCTTCAAACCTTTCAGTTGGATCTCCAATCATTCTAGTTACGCCATCTTTTAAGTCTTGCTGGCCTCCAACCAAATCTACAATCTCGTTAGTGTCTAAGTCAAAGAATAGTCCGTTGAAAGAAATATCTCTGCGCTTGACGTCTTGGTCTATCGTAACGCCAAGCTTGACCTCTGGGTTTCTGCCCTTAGAAGTATCTTCTCTGAACGTCGCGATTTCCATTCCCTCTGGCTGGTCTTTGGTATATGCGACGACAACTCCAAATGCTTTACCCTGAAGATTGGTTCTGTATTTGTCGCTTATAATGCCAAGCACTTCGTCTGGAAGAGCATCAGTTGCTAAGTCAAAGTCTTTTGGTGTGTCGCCGGTCAAGAAATCTCTGACTGCACCGCCGACAAGGTATAGCTTCTTGCCACTCGCTTTGAATAGCTTGTGCAAGTCTTTTACCGATTGCGGTATGATATCCAGCATTGTTTTGTTAGATTCCAAGAAAATTTCGTATTTAGTTATTATTCGCACAAATATAGCTATTTTTTTAGTCTTTGTATAAGTTGTTCACGCTTATTCTTCTTAACGAATCGACTACGTTTTCAAATTCTTCTATCGTGACTCCTTTTTTGTTGCAGTAGAAATCCATGATCCTTTCTTTCACTCCGCCTGGGTTCTGGCTTGTCGCGCCCATCTCGATGTTTCCTTCGAAGACGTCCATCACAAGCTTTCTGAACTTGTTTGCTTCGATTCTGTTGGCGAACTTAATGTTGTATTCGTTTCCTTCTATATAAGACACATTGCCTTGTCCGGTTAAAGCAAGCTCCCATTGTCCGCTTTCATAAGGAAGATCTTCATCTCGCTCTGTGCCGCCTCTCTCGACGCCAACCGCATCAGACATCTTTATTTGAAAATTAGAAGCATAATAAGGACGGCCTGGATAGAAATCTATATCTTTGCATTTTTCAAGAGTCTCTTCGTCTGCAGGATACAAGCAAATATCCATTATCATCCATAGAGACATTCCATCAAACCTGCCGTCTTCTTCCCAATATTCCCAATTTTCGAGATTTGAAGACTCGTCAAAGACTAGCCAAAGATAGAAGTTTCCGCTGACTTTTGGTCCGATGTCTATTTTGAAAACGCCATGCTTAGAATAAAGGTCGATCATTGCTTTTTCCTTTCTGGCGTCTTCCCTTTCTTTGGAAATGTCTGCCCAAGCATTTATGTCTGCAGCCCTTTTGGCATGTCCAAGGCTGGTAAGGCTTTTTGCTGCTTTTCTATAGGTCTCCGGACTCAGCTCTTCGTTGAACTTCTTTAGGTATTTCATCTGTAAAAATCGTTTAGTTTTATTTGCTTGACAGACTTTTCTACGAATAGCTTATATTGCGCTTCTGTCATCTCGTCAATCATTGCAGCGATTTCTTCGGTTACCTTGGCAACAACCTCTTCCGTCAAGTCTTCTCTGTTCCACTCTCCGCCAGAAGAGTCGATAAGCTTGCTCACTGCATCGTCCCATCTTTTGTGTTTCGCGATCATTTCCTTTATTTTCTTGTCATCAAATTTGTTGTTAGGCAGGCTGCTTGTCAATATTCTTTTGACCGCCAGCACTTTGTCGAACGTAGGCATTGCAGCTAACGCTTTTTTTACTCCGCCTGCCGGGTCGTATGGCATTTCCACTTTTCCTTCGAATATGTCTATGATAAGCTTTCTAAACTTTACAGCCTCTGTTCTTCCTTCAAAGACGAACCTGTCGTTTTCCCAGTTCTCGTTGCCGATTGGCTTTGGATCGAAGTTTCCTGCTTCGTTAGTTATCCTGGCATATGGCCTGTTTGGAACGTATAAGCCATCCCAATAGAAATCGAATCTTTTCATTCCTCGATCCTCTGTGTAGAACCAGCTCGCGGTCTCTTCGTCTGCAGGAGTGATGCCTAGACTGAAGTTTAGCCAAGCACCGTTTTCTCCGTCAATGTAGTCCGATATCCTATCAAAGAAAATATCTTCGTCGAAAGAAAAGGCCAGATGGAAGTTTCCTGTCATCTCGCCTTCGATTCCTTTTTCTTTAAGAGGGCTGACGTAGCTTAAAACTCGGTTTTCTCCGCGGCCTTCCACTTTTTCAAATACTACAGACGCCTTGAAGACTCCAGTATGCGCGTATTTGTCTCGAGTTTCTTTTATTTTTCGAAAGCGCACTTTTTCTTCTGCGGTGGCTACATAGTCGGACATAATAGAGCTTCTTCTTGAATGGCCAAGCCCTTTCAGCTTGTCCGCTGCTGACTTGTATGTGCTCGACTTGAGCTCGTTGAATTTTTTAAGGTATTTCATTTTATCCTATAAATTTGTTGGCGCTTACTCCTTTAAGGAAGTCTGCGATCGCTTCCATGCTGAACCCATAGTCAGAAGACAATCCAGCCTCTGCCAATACCTTGGCTTCGAACATTTCGTAGAAGCTGTCAAAGTCGTTGTATCCGCTTGGGTATCCTAAGTTTGGCTCAGAGAACATCTTAACTAATAGCGTTTTTAATGTCTGTGCAGATTTTCTGTCAGCAACAGAAACACTTCCGGTAAGAGAGTCATCATGCTCGTCAATCTTAACGTCGTTTATCTTTACAGATCCAGATTCGAAGTAAAACTGAATCCCGATGCTGTTCGTCCAGAAGAATCCGTTTGTGAATTCCGGGTCTGGCATAGTCTCTATGCACTTATCAAGAGTCTCTTGGTCGGCAGGAACTGATCCTAAGAAGAAATATAGAGGCATGTCGAAGTTGTCGAACGATTCTTTGTTATATTCGTATTCATCTAAGAAAGCGTCTCTGTCGAAAGAGATATAAGGGTGAAAATTTCCTACAAAATCAACGCCGTCTGCGTTGTTCTCTATGTGCAGGTTGTAGGTTCCAAACTTAGAAGTCTCTGCCTTCATCTTTTCCCATTTTTCGGAATTTTGAGTCTGCTCTTTTTTGTCTGCCCAGTCTCTAAGATCGTCGGCTCTTTCTTTGTTGAAAGGGCTCTGCTTTAGCAGCTTGGCCGCGGCGCTTCTGTATGTTTGAGGCCTTAGCTCTTCGTTGAATTTCTTTAAGTATTTCATATCTCTATTTTTTTTTATGTCATTCTGTTTCCGTTGAACCATCTATGCTTAGGGTAGTGGTTTTCGGCGTCTTCGTCGTAAAGCGAATTGATGCTTATCTTTCCAAGATTTTCCATTATCTTCTCGTAGTGCTCCGAATCTGCACCAAGCGCGGAGATTATGTCATGTATGTGCCCTTCGAATGGCTCTATCATCTTAGGCAGCTCTCTCTTGAACTTCAGTGCAGACTTCCTGTCCGAGAATATCCCGAAGAACCATTTGTCTTCAGCTGGCTGCTCTAGCGTCAGCCTTGGATTGAAAGTGTTGACGAACATATCGTATGTATCGTTCTCTTCAGGAGTCCCTATAAGGCTTTCTTCAGTGCTCGGGTCTTCGTTCCAATTCTCAAGCCCTTCATACCAGTCGCTCAGCTCGACTCTGATAGAGAACATAGGCACTCTGCTCTTCTCCAGCTCTTTGTGCACCCTCTTGCCTCCTTGAGAAGGCTGAAAAGTGAAGGATATGGTAAAAGCAAGATCTCCGCCGTCTTTCCATGATCGTATGAGATCCTCGGGGGATTTGTTCAATATGATTATGTCACTAGAGTTCGGGTTGCTAGGCTGGTTTACTGCCTGATAGTAGAATTTCGCGGTCGGCTTTGTGAACTTGGTTCCCTTGCCGATTATCGAGTTTGCGTTGGCGAAGTGCATGTTGTAGAATCCAAACTCCTTCTCGTCCGCGTAGTCCAGAAGCTCGCTCGCTCTCTTTTCCTTGAACTTACCGGAAAGCTCGTATCCTGCTCTTCTGTATGTCTTAGGATCTAGCTCTTCGTTGAATCTTTTTAGATGTTTCATATTTTAGATTTGTTTATTTTTATCTTGTCAGGGAATTTATTGGCCATCTCTAAAAGAGTCTCTACCGCTTCTATTCCTTCTTTATCAAACTTCATAGGGTTGTGATTTTTATTTGACTCAGCAAGTTTGACAGGGTCTGATATACGATGGTGTCTATCACCTTCGTCGCTAACCAGATGCCATACTAGATTATAGTTTATCTGCCTGCTCAATAATTTCTTGATAAAGCCTTCATAGCCAGGAAACGCAGCAGCGAATGTATTCGGATCAATACCCTCAATACCAATAGACCATCCTGCTTTGTCATCTGGAAGACCTGGCCATCCTGCATCTTTGTCGACAACGTTCATCCTGAAATACAAATCAAAATCATCCGCGCCTTCTATTCCTTCTATTCCAAGCACCTTTTCGCAGTATCCTTTGAATTCTTTCCAGCCATGTACGTTTTTGTCAGCAGAAAAGTCTGCTATTTTATACACAAGAAAAATATTCTGGATAAGCGGGTTCTGTCGAGTGTTGATGGCAATCATCGCGCTTTGGTAGGAAAGGTCTAAGTCTCTTAGCCTATTGTCAGCAACAACAATGTCTTTGATGCGCTCCATCTCGTCTGTCTTGCCGTCAAGCTTCATTTTTATGGTGTATGTGCCTTGAACCTCTTCTATGTCTATTGCGAATCCAGCGTCTTTGAAGTCGATAAGTATGTCTCTTATGTCCAAGACAATATCGCTTTCTGCAGATTCCAGTATTTTGCTAAACTTTCTCATAAACTATATATTTATTTTTTAATATATAAAACATGAAATGGATAAAATTATTTGAAGACTTTAAGCAAAACAACGAAGAAGGCAATCTTCTTTCGCAAGAAGACATAATAAAGTGCATTGAAAAAGGCGGCATAATATACGCCACCATCGTTCAGGAAATGCCTGAAAACGATCCTAAAGAAGCTTTGAAAGCCATCGACATAGACAAAGACGGGCTTATCACCGTAGAGCAAGACAACAAGATAGGATACGTAAAGCTAGAAAACGTCGAAAAGATTGAAATATAGGCTATGGAAAGAAAAAGATTTATAGCGACCAGCATAAGAGACTTTTTGAACGAAAGCGCCAAAGCTGGCGAAATTGACGTTGAATTGTTTTGCGAGGAAAATGGCTTGACCTTTAAGCCTAATAGAAAAATAACGCAGCTTTGGGAAGATTACAATTGGGAAGACTTGTACGACCTATATGACGAAGACTATATGGATAAGGAAAACCAAACAATCGTGCAGATAAAAGAAATCGTGTTTTCTCAAAAGAATGCAAATGAAATAGACCAATCATATATAAACGAAAAGCCAGTATTGATTTGCGTCTTAAAGAACAAAAAGTATCTGCTCGATGGAAATCATAGAACGATAAAAAGCTTTATGAACGGCGAGAAAACTATCAATGCTTATATTGTGCACTACACCGATCTTTAAGATCAGCCCAGCAGCTTTCTTATATTAAGGTCTCTGATCATCTCCACTCTCTTTCGCTCTATATCTTCTTTGCCGTTCGTGTTCGCGAAGTCGTAAACCACATGCTCGTATCTTTCCAGTATATCCCTGATCTCGTTTCTGTGAGCTCCTCTTTTTTCACCGATTTCCGAGTCTTCTCTGAAATAGGAATATATTATTCCGTCGGTGACAGGAACGAATAGGTCTATTCCGTTTTTGACGCAATGCTCTATCAAAGGCACTATCTTCTCCGAGCAGTCTCGGTATATGTCTAGGTGGAATAGCATGGCGTTCTTTCCGTCAAGCCGCGATATGTCTATCTTGTCTGGATTCTTGGTTTGGAACTTGTTCCAGGAATAGAAGAATAAGCTATATCTATGCAATATCATCATATCCGGAAAACGCTCTATTACAGAACGCAACATCCGAGCAGGCTTTTCCGAAGAATAGTTGAATTCGTATAGGCTTCCAGCAAATTCCAAAAGGTATATCATAATATAAATATATCGAAAAAATATTTGATTGTTTTATAAGATACAAAAAAAGCCAGTCTTAGCGACCGGCCTTTTGTTTATTTCTCATTTATATCAACACATATCTGCTTGACTTTGCCATTCGATTTGGCAATCGGCACTTTCACTCCAATAGAGATAATAAGAACTTTACCCTTTAACTTACTTAGATCCAGATTGTCACAATATCCGTCCGTGAGTATGCAAGTATTATACTGGTTTAAGTTGTCTACTACATATTCAACTGCTGGCATAAGTGCGGTGCCTCCTAGACCAGATATTTTCATTCTCTCAATCTTTTTCTTGTCCATAAGCTTGTCGACCCATTTAACCTCAGTGTCTGCCTGAATCATATTCACTTCGATGTCGTTTCGATAAATGTAAGAAAGAACTCTCTCAAATGTCGATCCCATACTTCCTGATGTATCTAAAATTACATTTATCGCAGTCTTTACTTTTCTAGTTCCTTTAAGCCCAGAAATCTGGCGTCTGTTTGGCTTTACAATAGTCTTTTGCTTTACGGTTCCAAAGATCATGTTAGAGACTGCTCTTTTGATTTCTTTCAAGTAGTCTTTTCTTTTCTTTTGAAGCTTCGCAAGAGTTTGCTCTACATTGCCTGCTGCCAAGCCGCGAGCTGCCAATCTCTCCATAACGTCTTTCACCATCGCGTCGCGCATCTCTTCAGGAACGTCGTCGCCAATGTGCTTGTCTAGGTATTCGCCATTGTTGCTTTCCATGTTGTCAAAGATCTGCTCTTTTGACCAAGTGTCGATAGAGTCGCCGTCTTTGCTTGGATTCTTGCCATAAGGTCCATAAGATGGCTTTCCAGTTCCGTCTTTCTCGCCTTGACCATCTTGCGGCTCACCATCGCCGCCGTCTCCTTCGTCTTCGCCTTGCTGGTCGCCTTTGCCTTTTTGCTTTTCTTTGCCATCGCCGCCGCCTTGCTGCTCTTGCTTCTTCTTTTCTTTGTCATACTTCTCTTTCTCGTCTTTAAGCCATTCGTATAGCTCTTCGAAGATAAGCTTTCCTGTATATTCTTTAGGCACGAAAAGCGCCATGTTCTTGCCGTCTTCTGACTTAGGAATCTCTACGAAATTGTGAGAGATGTCTTCCCAGATGATGTGGTTGATAATCATGTCTTGAGCGATGTTAGACATCTTGTGGTCGTATTGCCCAGTGATAGTCCTGCGAGGGTGGTCGAATAATAAGTGGAAATCCTCATGTAGAGTTATGAAGTTTACTTCCTTTTGTGACATATTCTCTAAGAACTTCGGAGAGTAGTAAAAGTTCATACCTTTACTAGTTATGTTAACTGCACAAGTACCAATAGATTCTTGCTCATGAAAGCTTACATGAAGATTGAATTCGCCATAATAGGGAAGCGAAACTTTTGTGTCAATAAGCATCGTTTGAATACCATTCAAAAGTTTCTCGTGGATGTTTTTAATTATCATATTTCTTTCTTTATTTATTTCTTTTACAAATATAAGTATAAAATTTAAATAATCATCGCGTTGCGACTTTTTTTATTCAATATCGCTTATGATGTCGATACGTGCTTGTCTTGCTTCTTGCTTGGTGTATGGCTTTCTCATTTTATTTCCTTCAGAGTCCACGATGTTTTCAGTCTCTATATATTTGTCGCCGGTCTCTTCGATGAGATCCAGCAAGACCTGGTTGTTTGTTTCTTTGTCATCTTGAAGCTCGTAGATTTCCATCACTTCGTCTTTGAATGGCTGGAAGTTGTTCACGACTGCAGTATTCTCGTCTGAATGCATGTCTAGTGCCAATGTCAGCAGAAGGTATAGCTCTCGCTTCTCCAGCTTCTGCATCTTGTCTGCTAGTGCAAAGACGTTGAAGTTGATGTATATTTCCTTGAAAAGATCCGATACTGGTATCGTCTTCTTCTTTGCAATCTGCTCGATTTTATTTGCCATTTTTTTTGTGTTTTGTTTTTTTCTTTAGCGAATAGCGATTCTTTATGAAAATTTCAGATATTCCGTTTTTCCCGGGATTGATATCGAGAACTCCTTTTTCTCCGCAGAAGAACTCGAAGAATTCCTTTACCGGAGCGGAGTTTTCTTCCGCGTTCATATATTCATGTTCGTCCAGGCACATATTCAGTACGATTTCGCGGCCGTCGATTGTTTTCTTGTGCTCGAACAGGTTCAACAGCTGGCCTTCTCTTTTTTCCAAAGGAACTTCTTTTAGACCGGACTGAGAAAAATCCGCCACGTAAGCCTTGCCTCGATGGTATATCCAGTCGTCATATTCTCTCTTTATGCCATATATCCATTCCATTATCCTAGTATGTCGTCTATTCTTCCATTCCTGCTCCAGGTAAGTCTTTTCTCTGAAAAGACCTGCATTGGTCCGTATTTCAAAACCGAGGATCCTTTTTCAGCGAGCATCTCGCAAGCCACATAGTCTATGAAGAGATTCTTACCAAATCTGCAGAACTTGTAGTCCAATATCAGAAAGTCTTTCGACTTGTCGTCTGCCGGAGAAACTATGTTTCCTATTGGGTATTTGAGAAGGCAGTATTCTTGCCCGTCTTCGCCGTATCCCCATATCATGGAGAAATATTCGATGGCGTTCTCGAGAAGGCTGATATAAGCCATTATCGAAGAGATCTTTCCGTCGAAGCTGTATTCCTTCCTCAGATATTCTTTCTCGTATACTTTGTGTTTGGTCTTTCCAAGGCTCTTTACTATAGACTTATCTAGCTTAAGCCTCTCGTTCGATTTCGAGTCGATGACGTAGTTTTCGAAAGGCTCTTTGGCGAGCTTGTCGAATATTGAATCGAACTCTTCTTCTCTGCTTGCCGATATGGAAAATGAAAAGAAGTATTTTATTATAGGAATCTCTATCTCGGATATAGACTTGGATCCCTCGTATACGCTGTTCTTCGCAGTGAATGCAATCGACGGATGTGACGCGGTATTCGAATAACGTGCGGATATCCATATGGCGGAATCTTTTGGAAGCCTGTGGTTCCAGTCCATTATGTCGCTATCGCTTAGATATGCCATTTTCTTTTGTTGTTTTTATTTAATAAAGATAGCGATTTTTTTCTATAATCGCTTGTTTTTTAATTTTTTATGACAATCCTAGCTTTCCAAGCTTTTCTTCTCTCAAATCTTCTAAAGACTTGAAATATGTGGGATAGTCTTTTTTCTTCACAAAATATTCTTTTGGAGAGCCGTTCGGTTCGAGGTCGTTGGATTCGATATAGAATTCTATTCCGTGTATCCGCTCGATATAGCTTGGCTCTCTGCCTTGGTAGAATTTTCCTTTAGTCCATCTTGTCTGGTTGTTGGATCCTATAAAATGGTTTCTGATGCATAAGAATTTCACTTCAATATCTGGTCAATTTTTTCATCCCTTTTCTCTTCAGGGGTAAGTGGTTTGTTAGTAAGCTCACCAGCTTTGTTCGCTATGCCTAAGAATGTCAAGAATACCAACATGTATATTCCAGCGAAGAACTTAGTGTCCCATTCTTTCGGCAAGAAGAAAGGCAAAACGAATATCATTAGAATAGATATTATACCTAATACAAATGATATTATATTAAGTTGTTTTCGTTTCAACATTGACATTGATAGGCGAGCTTATGTTTTTCATATCCTTTACGAATATCGCTGCGAACCTTTCCAAGTCGGACTCGCTTGCGAATATGATGTGTGCGGACTCTTCCGCCTTTTCGTTGGAGAGGCAGAGCGCGTTTCCATAGGTGAACACGTTTGTGTAGTTGGTTACTCCTGGAATTACGAATATCGAAGACACATCAGAATTGCCGATGGCAATCTTCAATATCTTGTGGGTGTCCTTGCATATCCTTATCATATTTTCTTTTGTTTTTTATGATATTTTATAGAAAAAAACACATATTGTTTCAAAACAAAGGGGTTATTTATAATAAAATATATACACAAAAAATCATTCTATAAAATGAAGCTAAAGCATAAGGTCGTCAAGGAATTTCAATATCTGTCGGCAGATAAGAAGATATTCGTTCTGAAGGCGGGTACTATATTAGAAGAATATAAATATAAGATAAAAACGGATATAATTCCTATAGATAAGGGTATAATAGACAACAACCCGGAGTTCTTCGAGGTGGTCGATTGGAAAGCAGAGCTGCTTGCCTACATAAAAGCCAACAAGCTCCCTACTCCAGCTGTTCTGACAAAGAAGCTGATTCCTTTCTTTGAAGATATGGTACTTTCTTCTATACAACAAAACGTTCCAACGGGTGTCTTGTTGGACGAATCTTTGGCTAAAGACCTTGAAAGAAAAGAGCTGGATCTGAATAGCAGAGAGAAAAGTATAAAAGAAAAAGAAGAAGAGATTGAAATAAGGACCAAAAGAGTGGAAAAGAGAGAAGGTGAATACAAAGAAGACCTTAAATCTCTGGACAAAAAAGAAGATTCACTCAGAGAAAGCAACAAAGAGCTGATTGAAAAAAGATTAGATTTGGATGACAAGATTCAAGATTTTAACGAAAAAGAAAGGAATCTAGACAGATCTGTTCTGGAATCTTCAAAAGATATAGACGAGAAATATATCAAGCTACAAGAAAAAATAGACAAAGACTTGAAATATTTATCAGAAAGAGAGAAGTATCTTGAAGACAAGGCAAAGTCTCTCAACAAGATGCACGAAGAGATTATGGAAAGCGAGATAAACGAGAAAGCAAAAGCATTTGATATGCTATACGAAAACCTCGAAGAGGTAGATGACGATATATCGAATATGAAATCGACAATCGATTTGCTGAACGATTTCCAATCGAGATCGTTCACTATGGAATATCTCATTCAGATACACAATGATCTGTGTGGACATTTAATAAATATAAGAGAAAAAATAAAAAGCTCCAAATAATATTTGGAGCTTTTTTATTTAATATATACAATATGGACAAACTAACAAAGCTTTATAAATATCTAAAGAACAGCGATAAGAAAATATTGTTTCTAACTACATCCAACCGATGGGAAGGCGAGAAAGAGCTTCCAAAATCTTCGATAGTGGCGCATGAAATGGCCAAGCAGCTGAAGTCTGTAGAGATAATAAACGTGTCGAAGCTGAAGATATTCCCTTGCGAAGGAAACGTTTCTGCCAAAGAAGGCAACCGCTGCGGTGTCAAGGCAGCCATGCTTAAAAGCAACAACCCAGAAAAGTTTATCAGATGCTGGGCTTCTATAAACAATCCAACAGACGAGATGCACAAAGTGGCCAATGCCATCTATGACGCGGACATTGTGATATTCTTTGGATCTATAAGATGGGGCAAGATGAACGCCATCTACGCAGAATTTGTCGAAAGGCTTACTTGGCTTGAGAACAGGCATACTACATTAGGCGAAAGCAATCTTCTAAAAGACAAAGAAGCAGGAATAGTGGCTGTTGGCCACAACTGGAATGGAAAAGAAGCGGTCAAGCTAGAAAGAGAAGTGCTTGCTTTCTTTGGGTTCAAGACTCCAGACGCTCTAAGCTTCAACTGGCAGCATCTTTCAGACGAAAAAGACGAAAGCAAGTCAGGCTATAAAAAAGAATATGCTTCTTTCTTGAAGGATTTTGACTTTGTCGAGTCTTTGAAAGAAGGAATAAAAAAATTCAGAGAATACTTCAAATGAAATACATAAAGACCTTCGAAGAGATTATCAATATGCCATCATGGCCTTCTTTAAATGATCCGAATAAAAATGGGTATGTTTTGCCTATGCTTTTTTGGACGTATGATATATTCAATGGAATATTCAAAGATGGTGATTATAATAATTTGGATACAACTGGATCCGTGAGACTTGTCAAAAAATGGAATCTAGAAAATGGCTTGGTTGGATCTTACTTTGAGTTCAAAGATGGTAATGGAGTTATCTTCACACATCTAAAAGAAGTCAATTTGGATTTCTGCGACTCAAAGAAGAACGGTAATCAATTGCCTAAAGATATTAAGGAAAGAGTAGAAAGCTTATTCAATAAATATGGTTTAGGCTCTCCAATATTCTCTACAGCGGTTAAAAAGTTTGAAGATGGAGTAAAGGTCACATCAACTGGATCTAACTGGCTTTTATCATCTAAATTAGGAATAAAAAAACTTGGCACCAGCACATATAAAGGTTTTGTTAGAGAAATGAGTATTCCACTTTATAGCGATGATACGCAAACTCCAGAATCTAAGGAATTTATTTGGAAAAAACTTCTACAAGATAAGACTTGTGAAATAGTCGGTTGGTCACAAACAGAAAAGAAAGAAGTCGAAATAGAAATGATTGATGGAAATCCTTATTATAAGGGCGGTACTCCTATTTATTTTGGAGACAAAGAAATAAACCAACAAGTTTTAGGTAAAGATGGTTTAGATGAAGAGAAATACAAAAAGATGAAATCTCTTACAAAGAACCTAAAATTAAAATCAGTTAAAAATTAAATGAAGCGCTTTTATTTGGACCAGCGAAAAAGTGATTATTAGCAAATACCAAAAAACACAAAAAGAGCATACTTATAAAAACCAACCAGCCTTAACCGCAGAAGATTTTACAGAGAGAGGAATAGATAAAATTAAAATAGGACAGTTCTACCAGTCTGCACAAGGAAAACAGATGGCTAGAATAAAGACTTCAAATGTTCTCTTAAAAAGAGAAGAGTCGTTGAGATTGCTCGACGAGTGGATAGCAAGCAACTAAATCCGTAAGATTATAGCCCAAGTTCTTTTAACTTTTCTGCTCTTGCTTCTGTCCGGCTTGAAAAAAAAGCAAGCTCGCTTCTATTTATATAGATGAAGCCTTCGTCCGCGAATTTTGTCTTTCTTTTGAAATTTCGAGGCTCTATCCATATCGTGGAATTGTCTGTTCCTCGAAAAACAAACTCGGTACCTTTTTTAAATTCACCGGCGTCTTCTCTAATGAATAGCAAATCGCCTTTTTTGAATGTGTCTATTTCTTTCATAAAATCCGCATATTGCTTATACTATATCATGATGTTACATGAGTCATTTTGTCTTTGAACTTCAAAATCTTGAACATCTCTTCGCTTGTCTTGTCAAGCTCTTCTTTTTTTCTTATGATCCACATCAAGTCGGCCTTTCTTTTCTTACAGTGCCTTACATAATGAACTACGTATCTCGCTCTCGCTGGCTTTATCATATCAAATTCTAATCCAGCATAGTCTTCTACTTTATATTCGATATTTATCAGCGCTTTTGAAATGTTCGCGGACATAACGCTAAGCTCTTCGATGGTCGTGCTTACTATAGAGCTTTCTGATAGGAACTTTTCTATCCTTTTGTCTATCATGTTTTCGATCTGCTCTTTTTTCATCTCTAAAATTTTATTTTACAAATATAAACAAAAAAACCCACCAATTTGCATCAGCGGGTTTTTAATTTTTATTCTAAAAGAGACTTTATCAGCCGGTCTCTATTCCAAGCGGTATGCCAGTCTGGATCGACAAACACAATTTTTTGGAACAGTACAGTCACTCGCTCTCCCTCTGCGTCGATTTCTGCGACTTCTATTTTTGGAGTAATAATGAACTTGCTCTTTATTCGATACTTGTTGCCAATTCGCGCTATGAATCCAGGTCTTATGACCGGTCTATATATCTCGACCGTGTTTCCATCTTCTTCCGTTATTTCTGTCTTTCTATATACGAGCCTAGAAGAGAAAGTTTCTATCAATATCTCTGGAGCGCCGCTGCAGAATATGTCCATGTCTCTGACAATGTGAATCTTCTTTTCGCTAAGCCTTCTTGTTTTCATTCGCCGCTATGGTTGTTACTATCATGAATAAATCGTTTATATGCTTCTTTGCCTCGCTTTCTGCATCTCGGTCATAATATTTCGCGGATAACATGAAATTGTCGATAAGATGAAGCTTGTAGTTTATTATGTCCATAAGCTTCGCGACTTTCAAATCTCCAACGACTTCGTATCCGACTTCTTCGTCAGTGCCGATAACGTCGAAGTCTGTATGGAAATAGTAGCCTCTGTGGTGTCCATAACTGTCATTTCCTCTGTCTCTTCCGGTAAAAAAGTCGAGAGAGACGACTGTGTTCGTATAGCTTACTCTAGTGAAACTGTTCATGCCGCAGAACTTCATGAAGCTGTCTCTGGACACCAAGAAGTCCAGGTCGTTGGGATATCTTTTGAATATCTTGACTCCGTTTATTCGGTACATGCTCAGCGCCGCCGATCCTGTGAGAACGCCGTCTAGGCTTTTTATCTGCTCGATATATCTGTTCCTCTTCTTCTGAGCGGATCTGCCAAAGAACATTGGAAGCTTCCCGTTCATGCTGTCCAGGTCGTTCTTCAGTGTTATCTGTCCTTCGTCGAATATGATAGAGAACTTCATCTCTCTCAGATATCTCTTTATGTCGTTAATCTTCTGTTCCATCTTTTCTTTGAGTTAGGTAAAAAACAATCCCTGCCAGCATTCCGCCAAGGTGTGCCCAGTGTCCGATTCCATCGTCGACGTTGGTCAGCGTGCTCAATTCGGAAATTATCATCACGATGGCCAGATATCTCATCTTCAGCCATCTGAATCTGAGATAGAGCCTGTTGTCTGCTAGCGCGAAAAGCGCAAGCATTCCAAAAATCGCTCCCGAAGCACCCACCATGTTGTCTCCCAGATTGGCTACACAAATCTGAAAAGCCGCACCGACCATTCCGAAGATAAGATAGCCAAAAAGCATCTTAGCAGGTCCATATCTCTTTTCTATAGAAGATCCAAATACAATCAGAACCGACATGTTTCCCCACAGATGTGCTATTCCGCTATGCAGAAACTGGTGTGTCACAAGCTGCCATATCTCGAACTTCGACCCTATGTATAGCGTTATCGAATCTATTAGATAGATTTGGTCGATCAATATCAGCCATACCTCTAACGCGAAAAGCACCGTGTTCATTGCAATTATTATTCCGACAA
>Ga0247722_10000283_pt1 | contig 32788 bp, 65 predicted proteins | sample MSEWelMarce3H_FC_FD_189094 | JGI IMG/M metagenome (GOLD analysis project Ga0247722, IMG submission 189094) | Subsurface sediment microbial communities from gas well in West Virginia, United States - MSEEL Well Study Marcellus 3H_FC | ecosystem: Environmental > Terrestrial > Deep subsurface >... | reverse complement strand
GGGTATATCTATGGGGGGTAGTGGTATGGGGGTATGGTGCCGACCAACATTCAAACCGGATCATGTCCCCACATCTGTCTTGTTAATACTTTGTTAAACTGAAAAATAAATTAAAAAAAAGTATAAATAAATTTGTTTTATATTGTAGAGAGTATTATATTTGTTAAACAATTAAAACAAACACAAATGAAAACAACATCAAACATCACACGAAACGAGTTAATCACTTTGTTATCAACTATTGAAAGACCTACATTTACGAATGTAGTTATGGAAACAAAAGTGAGAATGAACAAAACAAACAATCCTTATTATGACAAAGTAGTAAAGAGAAGTAAGTGTAACTATTCATTAGGGGTAAACTACGAAAGTAGAGTAAACAACAATGAAGTAAAAGAGGGTTTAGAGGGTAACTTTGAAACTGAAAAACCAAGTGGAAAAACCCACATTTCAAAATGTCTTTTAGTTAGTGATAAAGATAATTCAGTTCACTATGTAATGTTAGAAAGATTTGATGAAATCAAACCAACAAACGAATATATCTTTGAGGGTAACGAAATTGAGAAAGTATTGTTTGAAAGTTATATGACCAAAGTTTACGAAAGTCAAAAACAAGAACAAGAGAGAAAAGTAATGGTAATCACTCCGAAAATTGAGAACATCAAAGAAATCAGTTTAAACGGAATACACTACCTAATTGATTAAGGTTTGTTCCCCTACAAACCGACCACTCCGAAAGGGGTGGTTTTTTTTTGTCCAAGAAATTTTGGGGTTCGTCCGTTGCAAAATATTGAGGGGCAAAATCCCAAGGAAATCTTGAGTCAGGGTTCAAGAGGAAAGTTGTTCGGCATCATTGTCTTACATTGGTATATGGTTGTCTTACATATGCCGAACAAAATTTAGTTCCCGAAGTCCCCGTTGGGTTCACCTTCAGTTGTTGTGAAAACTTTAACAAAAAAAGTTTGGAAGTATAAAAGAAAAAGTATTATATTTGTATATCATTAAAAACTAAACAAAATGAAACACATCTTAAAATTTCTTGGTCAAACTATTGTAGTTGTATTTGTATGTACACCTTTTTTTATCGTTCGTTTTATTTGGACTTTCCAATGGAGCGATAAGATTGGTACATCAACGGGAGAAGATAGAATATACACCTTATACAAAAGGTCGTATCGTTCTATGGTAAACAAAATTCAAGGTCGTAAGTGGTCTTATATGTAATTGTTTTTTCATTTATTTTTAATTTAGACCCTTCGTTTCTACGAGGGGTTTTTTTATGTCCACAGATTTTACATCCTCATCGGATTTCAATTATTGTTCGGCGCAACATATTTCTTTCACAAAACTTTAACAAAAAAAAGTGAAATAAATTTGGAATATAACTTTATTCGTATTATATTTGTATATCATTAATTCACTAACACAAAAACAATTTTATTATGGAAAGTTTAATCAACCTTTACACCGAAACGTTTAATTCAATGGAAACGTTTCAAAAAGTATTATTTATTTTTTGGTCAGTATGTGTGGTACTATTCAGTATCTCATTTACCTTATTAATTTCAATCGCGATTAAGGAAAGTATCGTTACAATGTTTAAGAAGAAACCAAGACCTCAACGATTTTAGTGTTGTTCATAGTTTGTTAGATTTAAACCCTCATCATTTTATGGTGGGGGTTTTTTATTGTCCAACAGATTTTGCAGCCCGTGATCCAGATAAAGTTGTTCGGCACGATTTACACAGATGTTCCGACGCTGTTGCTAATCCTTAAAGTTGTTGGGCACGTGCCGTTCAAATTTCCCCCGTCGCCACTGTGCATGGTGAATCCGCTTTGCACATTAGTAGGAATCCATTTTACATTTTGCAAAACTTTAACAAATAAAATTTGGAATATAAAAATATTCGTGTTATATTTGTCTTACATTAAAACACACAATCATGACCAACAAAACAATTATCGAAGTTTGCTTTCCATTACTGGAAAGAGAGTTCAGCTTAACTGAAACAATGCAAGTATTGTCTTACAACAAGTCCGTCTATTGGAGTTGGGGAGTTAGTAAGAAAATCAATCTCAACGACAAAGGTTTATTATTAAAGGTTAGCGGTAACCACCACAAAGGATGCGTTTTGATTACGTTAGCGTGGGATGACACCTATTGCGTTTACATTATAAGCAATAAAGGTAAAATCTTAAATGAATACAAAGACGTTTATTTCGATGTACTGACCGAAGTTATTGACAATCGAATAGAGAGAATAAAAGAGTATAGTTATTAACGAAGTTGGTAGTAATGATAAAAGGGTAGGACAATGTTCTACCTTTTTTTATGCCCATACGAGTCATCATCAGGGGCCGTCGATTATTTTTGTTCGGCATCGTATTACAGATGAGGAGTCACGGTTCCCGGCCTGATCCTGTTTTATTTTGTTCGGCACGTGCCCATCAACATTCACCTGTGCGCATGACGCCGACGGGTTCTAAATCTTTTTGCAAAACTTTAACAAATAATATTTGGAATATAAATCTATTTCGATTATATTTGTATCGAACATTTAAACACACACACATTATGAAACTTAACGACAAATCACTTATCAATGTAATTGAGTCAAAAGATTTTAAAGACCACTACATTCAATGGAACAAGAAAAGTACCGAGAACTTTTTTACACACTACGACCTCTTTATTAAAAAGTATGGTGATGATAAGATGTTTGAGATATTCCCTAACAAAGAATTTTTCTATTCTCAATCAGTATCGAGAAGATTAATTTTTTCAAAAAAGTCTTTGGATAATTTGAGTAACTACAAAGTACCGAAAGACATTAGGATTGAAGTACTAAAGACATTACCTAATAGAATGGATGTTATTCAGTTAGATGAGAATGTTGCGATGAGATATGTTAAGACTGATAAAATGGTTTATGTATCTTTTAATTCACTTGAAAGAACGAATCAAGGTTTGTTTGTTGTCTTTTTCTCAATCAACTTGGAAACTGGATATGTTGCATCCGATAACTACGATTTTCAAACGGATAAGATGTTAGAGTTTGATGACATTAAAGAGAGGTATTACAACAAGTTTATGCTTGTGGTTACTTACTTAGAATTGACACCAGTTACCTATAACTTTATTGATGGTAAACAAAGTTATGGTACAAAGAAAGAAGGTAAGATTAAAAACGAGACCAATAAACGTTTTATCTTGGTTAATACGAATTGGAACGTGGAAACAATTAGTTTGTGTGATGTTCACGTTAGAGGACATTGGAGATTACAACCTTGTGGTGTAGGTAGAAGTCAATACAAGTATATCTTTATTGATTCATACGATAAAGGTATTACACGTAGATTACCTCAAAAAGAATTAGTTAGTTAGTGGTGTTTGTTCATAGTGTTAGACCCTCACAGAAATGTGGGGGTTTTTTATGTTCTGAAGTTGCAGTTTCACCCGCCACGGTGCAGATCATCCAATTTTGTTCGGCATCGTATTACACGTGCCCATCAACATTGGTCAGGGGCCTTGGACTGATCAGTCGTCTTAAATCTGCGCAGCAAATGGTCTTAAATCTGCCCAACAACATTTATGCTCAGGCCTGACGCCGACGGGTGTGAAAACCTTTCACAAAACTTTAACAAAAAAAAAGTAAAATAAATTTGGAATATAAAAATATACGTCTTATATTTGTGATGTCATTTATTAACAACCAAAAAGTCGGGGACAGGATTACTGAACACAAATTGATATGAATAAAATTCAATCAGGAAAAAAAGTCGGAGAGATTTTTGAAACAAAAGATTATTCAATCTTTAAGTTTCGTAGTGACAATCGTGTGATTAACACAAACCACGTTAAAAAACTTTCACAACGTATGAAAGATAGTGGTTGGTTATCAAGTTCGGTAGTAACAATCAACGGAAGTGGAGATGTTATTGACGGACAACATAGAGTTAAAGCCGCGATGTCAGTAGGAGCACCTATTCGTTACAAGGTAACTAAAGGGGCGGGTAATGATGAGATGACCTCAATGAATACGTTACAACGTAATTGGAGTCCATTTGACCACTTACATAAATTTGTTACTCGTGGTAATTCTCACTATGTAACATTTGACAAGTTCTCAAAAGAGTTCCCAATGTTTAAGTACACGGAAGTTGCGATGTTTTTACAAAATAGTATGTCTACTATTAAACGTGATACATTTGAATGTGGAGAATATGTTGTGAAGAATGAAAAAGTTGGTCGTGAGTGGGCGAATAGTATCTTACAACTTAAACCTTACTTTGAGAAGTATTACAACAAGTCAATCTTCGTTCGTGGTATGGTTAAAGTTCTATCTCACAAAAAAGATGTGTTTAACTTTGATGAGTTTATGCACAAAGTGAAGTTAAGACCGAATATGTTAGTTCCTTGTGGTACAACTGAACAATACGTTGAAGTTATTGAGAATATCTATAACTACAAAAGAAGTGGTAAGGTCAACTTAAGATATTAAGAGTTTGGTTGGTTAGTAGAGTAAATTGGGGGTGTAGTAATACACTCCCTTTTTTTATGCTCACAATGCAACTTGAGTCTGTGTACGTAGTAAGAAATTGTTCGGCATCGTATTACATATGTGCCGTGCAATATTCCGGATGGAAGATTCCCGCTGAGGGTTCGTATAATATTTTACAAATTATATTTGGATATTCTAAAAGTTGTTTGTATATTTGTACATCACTAAAAAATAAACGAAATGACTAAAGAAGAATTTAACGAACTAACCCAAGAAGAACAATCGTTATATGTTTACATTGAGGATAACATCAATGATTTACTTGTGAATGAATTAACAAAGGAAGAATTAATCAAATCATTTTTTAACAATTTAAAATATAGAAATGAAAGATATGTTTAAATTAATTAGAGAAGTCTATCGTGAAGATAGAAAAACCTTTTGGGAAGATATATTCGGTATGGTGTTTATCGTAGCATTTATTGTTTTTGTGTACTGGTTCGTAGGAACGTTTTGCTACGATATGTAAGATTTTGTGTTGTTCATAATGTGAAACTCCCTCATCAGAAATGGTGGGGGTTTTTTTATGCTGCGTTTGCTGTGAACTGTAGCTGCACAGATCGTATCCCATTTTTGTTCGGCACGTGCCCATCAACATCTACCTGTGCGCATGACGGTGCATCTGTAAAAAATCATTAGCAAAATTTTAACAAAAAAAGTTTGGTGTGTAATAAAAATTTATTATCTTTATATCCTAAACAAAAAACATTATGGTACACACACAAACACAAATCAAACAAAAAAAAGTAACCTTTGGTAAATCCAATGAGGTGAAGGGTTGGTTCAAACTAACCGATGGAACTAAAACTCATTTCACTATCAGTAGAGATGGTGAATGGGAACAATGGGGAAATTCAAGAGATAATCTTGGAGTATCTGTAGCATTTATTGAGGAACTTGTAAATTTTTTAACAATCGAAGAATAAAACTATGTCTACTACATTAAACTCAGCATTCAAAGAACTAAGGAAGTTTGGTTACTTTGCAAGACAAAACTTTATGTGTTGCCAAAACTGCGGATGGCACGCTATTCCAGAAGGAAAGGCCGACAAAGCAGTTTTCTTTCACCAACAAGACAACGATAGTAAGAAGGAAGGAAAATCTTTCTGCTTGGCTTGGAGTGGAGATGGTCATCAAATCTGTGACATCTTAAATCGGAATGGTGTCGTAACGGAATGGGACGGAAGTGAAAGTAAACGAATCGAAGTAATGAGTTGGTAATACATCCGAATCATTTAAAGACCTCAACATTAGTTGGGGTTTTTTTATGCCTACTCAGGTCCCACAGCCCTGATCACAGTGAATTTTGTTGGGCAAGAAATGTGCCAAGTTTTTTTGCAGATCACACGCAGATCCACCTGTAGGTATTTGCTCGGCATTGTATTACGTGTTCCGAACAACATTTTCGGCCGGTCTTCAGGTGATCACATCTTCACAAAACATTAACAAAATAAATTAAAAATAAGTGTAAATAAATTTGGATTATATTCGTGGTAGTCTTATCTTTGTATAAATCAAAACACATATATATCATGAGCACAAGAGTAACAGAATTATTAGACAAAACAGGTCTTAACTGGAATGTTAGAACCGAAGGTATTACAACAGATAGTGGTATCATCTTAGATGGTTACAAAGCCTTAGTAAGAGATGACACTAATGTTCCATTATCAATTCGTTCAGATGAATATTATCCATATCAAAACCATGAGTTGGTTGAACTACTTGACAAGGTATCTGGTCAAACAGGTTTGGAAATTCGTAGTGGTGGTTCCTTTAAAGAAGGAGCACGTGTGTATATTCAGTTGAAGTCGAATGACATGAGATTGGGTAACGATAAGATTGAAGGTTATTTGACTGGTATTAATTCTTTCGACGGAAGTACAAGTTTAGCATTCGGTCCTAGTAACATTACCATCAGTTGCCAAAACAAGTTCTTCGCAGCATTCAGAGAGTTACAATCAAAGGTACGTCATACGAAGAACATGGTAGTTCGTGTGGATGAGATATGTAGAAGTCTCGAGAATGTATTGGAAGAAGAAAAGAAAGTGTTTGAAGCGATTAAGAGATTAAGTGAAACTCCATTTGATGCACTTATCAAAGAGTCAGTTACTAAGAAGTTGTTTAACATTGGGAAAGATATTGATTTGAATAACGAGAAGGATGTTGCAACAATCACTCGTAACAAGTTGAGTAGATTCTCAGTTGATTTAAACGGAGAGATTCAAGGTAAAGGAGATAACCTTTGGGGTTTATTTTCAGGTATTACAAAGTACACTACACATAGTTTGACTAAGGATGATAACACAGAGTCAAAGATGTTTGGTGTATACGGTAAAAGAGAATTGGCAATATTCAACGATTTAGTTGAATTAGTATAATATTGGTTTGTGGGTGGTGAACTAACAGAGACTCGGTGGTTCCCGAGCATGAAGGGTAAGGATAAGTAATATGAGTATAACCTGCAAGACAACGCACATGTCGCTTAAAATGGCTCGTATTACGGAGTAGGGGTGTTCACGTAAAGTACATACCTCTATCCTTATCAAAAGACTGACATAATGGAAAGACATTAGGGATTATTAAATAATAAAGACCTTTCGGAGTAGTCAACCGAGAGGTTTTTTTATGCTGGTAACTCAGCACCACAGCCAGTTTTGGAGCTATTGATATTGCTCGGCAAAATTAATGGTACTGATAATCAATCACTTATATGTGCCGAACAACATTCACAACGTGCGCAGATCTGCAGCACAAACTGGTTTTTTAGCAGCAGTTGCTGGCATGGTGTGCCGAACAACATTTACCATCTCAGTTCGTCTGATCACGGTGAAAATTCTTTCACAAAATTTTAACAAATAATATTTGGAATATAAAAGTATTCGTCTTATATTTGTATTGTTAAATTATTAATCACATAAACACACAAACACATGAGTAAGAAAACTCAAATCCACGAAATCTTGGTTAAGTATGAAAATCAAGTATGGGATTCATTCCCATCCATCTACACAAAAGATGACATCAAAAAAATGATGAATCAAATCATCATTGAAGTCGGTGATGCGTTAGATGATGAAACAACAAGTAGTAACATTGATTTAGAAGACCTACAAAGAAAAATCATTATCAATGTGGTTGATGCAATTGAGTCTCACGATTTTGAAGATGATGTTGAATTGGACTTATCTTACTCAAATCAAATTAACATCGATTTTAAACCCGATGATTTAATTAAGAGTGTTAGAGAGTCAATCACCGACACCTTCGTTGAATTTCAAGAAGTTGAAGAGGAGGAAGAAGTAGAGTCTTAACAAAATTTTAACGAGGTATTGTTTGGAATATAACGATACCTCGTTTATATTTGTAATCTAAAACAATTTAACATGATACTAAATCTAAATTCAATCGGTTCAGTAATCGATACCGAAACAAAAATCGTTTATGCAAAATATCAAACGGGTGGGTATGACACAACAAGTGGTAAACACTTGGACGATTGTAGTGAACAACTCATTAACCTAATGAGTGAAGATGACATCACATTAATAAACGAAAATTGTAATTAACATGGAATATAAAATTGTAAGTGGTGGAAGTCCAAGTGAACTAACCACCAAAGTAAATGAAAGACTTAATGATGGTTGGGAACTTGTGGGTTCACATCATGTGGTAATACATAGAGAACAAAATCGTTATAGTGGACAACAACACATGGACACTCTGAATCAGTTAGAGTATTCTCAAACAATGTGTAGGAAGACTATTGAAAATGTTATCAAGGTAGACGTTGCATTTTATCATCCCGAAGATAATGAATCGATTAAGGTTTATGATGAAGAAGGTATGAGAGAAGAGTTTTATTATAAATTAGATGAACTTACTAAAAATAATAAGATATGACAAAGTACGAAGTATTGTCTCCCGATGGTTTCACGATAGAATTCGATAAGCCGTATTACACCTCAAAAGAAAAAGCAATGATTGCTTTTCATGAGTGGAAAGAACGTTATAAAAGACAAGGGTATTATAGTTCCAATAATGGTAGAATACCTTTGGAAGATTTAGAAAATCATTGTTCAATTAAAACTATATAACCAATGGAAAAATTTGATTTTTATGTAGACCAAAAGGTAACTACATGGTATCGCACACACTACGAGATTGAAGCTGAGAATTTAGAAGAGGCTAAAAAGAAAGCTTTAGAGTTCTATGAGAAAGGTAATACATCTGATTTGTCATGGGAACAATATGATGGTACCACCGAACTTATGAGTGTAGAAGAAAATGATGGTGCATCCGTTACGGAAATCTATACTGATATGGGTGATATGGTTTACCACGATGGAGACAAAAATTATTTACCTCAAATTAAATAACATGGAATTATCAGAAACAATTAAACGTATTACGGACATACTAAAAGTTAATGGATGTTTTAGTATTGGAGAATTAGAAGGTGAGAATAGTATTCTTGTTGGAACGTTAGGTAACTATGTTGGACTTGGGGAATATTTCACAGAAGATTATGTTGAAGTAAATGTATATGAACCTCGTTCAAGTAGTTCAGACCCTATTGACACATACGAAGAAAGTTATTGGGGTTTAGATGAGAATGTATTGGGCGATGTATTACTCCTATGTGAGCAGTGGGAAGCTGAATCTATTAGGACAGACAAACGGATTAGTGATTAGTGTTAATGATAGAACGAGAAGGTGGACAGAAATGTTCACCTTTTTTTATGCACAGAAGATTCACCCTCGACGGTGCAGATCATCCAATGTTGCTCGGCAGATTTAACAGAACGAAATTTATGATATATTATTGTTTATAAAAATATTTTTTTGTTTGTAAGAAATTTTGTATTACCTTTGTGTTAGAATCAAACATATTTTTTATGAAAGTAAGTAGTAGTGCCGACACATTGAAAATGGTTGACCACAAAAACAGATTGAGAGTAAGAATCCAATTAAGCGAGAACCGCAAGTATTGGGAGAAGTGGGTTTCAAAGAACAATGGTAAATGGGAGTTCCTAAATAAAGTCTCGACATTGGATGGTGTTCTAAAGTCTCAGCAAGAGATTATAGATAACAACTATAAGAATTTGTTCGAGATGGTTTCTATGGTTAGAAAATAGTATTGTGTTATAGTTTTGTGGTTAGTAATGTGTGGTATCCCTCGGCGAAAGTCGGGGGATTTTTTTATGCAACAGAATTCACCTGTGATCATGCGCGCCAGAAGATCGACATATTGCTCGGCAAATAATACAACGACTGATTATCAATGAGTTACGTATGCCGAACAACATCGAGGATTATGATCTGCGCTGATCAGTGCAAAAAAACTGGCATTTGTGCTGTATAAATTGTGCCGAGCAACATTCCCTGGCGCATGCGCTGGATCAGCCAGAAAAAGTCTTTATGAAAATTTTAACAAAAAAAGTTTGGTAGTAAATAAAAAAGTATTATCTTTGTATTGTTATATTATTAATCACAAAAACAATTTAATCATGGGAACACGTTCAACCTACCGAGTAATTGAGCAGTACAAAAATGAAGCTGGCTCAATCGAGAACAACAATTTAGTATTAATCTATCGCCAGTATGATGGATACCCTACAGGTCATCCACTGGAGACTGCAGAATGGTTAGCAACTGCAAAGGTTGTTAATGGTCTCGGAATGAATGAGACACAATTAGTTTTTAATGGAGCTGGCTGTTTAGCGGCACAGCTTATTGCCAGGTTTAAGGATGGACCTGGTGGCACTTACATTCACGGATTGGAAAGTCGTGGTGAAAGCTGGGAAGATTATCTTTACGACATCATTGTGAAAGAGGACAGAACAATCGAATATGTTTGTTATGACAATGTAGATGACAAGCCCGAATTATTTCGTGGTACACCTGCGGAGTTCGTTGCAAAATATGAAAAGGTAGAAGCTTAAAAAAATATGGGGTATTGTTTGGAATATAACAATATCCCTTTTATATTTGTATCATTATTAACAATCAAAATTATATATCATGGGATTAGACATGTATTTATCCAAAAAATCTTACGTGAAACAATGGTCACACAGAAAACCTGAAGACCAGTTCGACGTATCTGTTAAACGTGGTGGTGTTACTTATCCGAACATTAAACCTGAACGAGTATCTTACGTTACAGAGGAGTTAATGTATTGGAGAAAGGCAAACCAAATTCACGGATGGTTCACGCAAAATACTTCAGAGGTTACAGCTGATGTTAGGTATTATGTAACCAAGACTGATTTAGAAGTTCTATTAGAAACTTGTAAGAGTGTGATGGATATTTTAAACACTGCACCGAAGGTTACTAAACAAGTTGTCGGTGGTTGGAAAGATGGCGCAGAATATATGGTAGATGTTGAAGCATACGATAGTGATGTACTACAAGACATACTCCCACCAACGCAGGGTTTCTTCTTTGGTTCAGACACCATTGATGATTATTACAAACAAGATATTATTGATACCATCAAATTCTTGGAAGAAGAATTACCTGATTGTGAAGAAGATGCTGAGTTTGAATACTATGCATCCTGGTAAATAAAATAAAATAACAGGGATATTGTTTGGAATAATGGTATCCCTGTTATATCTTTGTATTACTTAAATCTCATTATTATGCCAAATTGGTGTTCAAATACTATTACCATCACTGGTGATAAAGAAAACATCTGTCGTATCAAGGATATGATGGATTCAATAGAAAACAAATCGGAGTCGAATGTATTTCAGACTTTGGTTGGGTATCCCGACCATATGACTGAAGGTGAGTATCAGGAGAAATGGTACGACACCAATGTTACAAATTGGGGGACGAAGTGGGATGTCTCGTATGACGACGCTTGTCCACAATTCTCTGAAGAAGAAATAGTCTTAAGTCCTGACACTGCATGGTCGCCACCAATAGGATTCGGTACAATACTTGCAAAACTATATCAAGTAGATGTGGAGTTATTCTATAGTGAACCTGGTTGTGATTTCTGTGGTAAGACCTTTTGTGATAAGGATGGTGGTGTGAATGAGGAAGACTATAGTTACCACGAAGGATTATTCTACTTCGACCAAGAACAATTTTGGTCAGAGATGGAGTCTCAATCGGAATACTACATACTTGAAGATGAGAAAACATTAGAGGAGTTCATTGAGATATTCCCATATGTAGACAAAGAAGAAATAACCAAATACTATAACGAACAAAAAGAAAATTATGGAAAAGAAGCTTAGAGTTACACCAAGCAAATTCAAATCCACATTAACATTCAATGAATGGGTGGAGAAGTATAGAGTAAGTAGCGGTTACATTGAACCGACGAAGTATTTTCAGGGCAACCCAGGTAGTCCAAGAATTACTATGGACACCAAGATGGAATTTTTTTCCGACAGAGAATCTTCAGGTGATCATAAGCGCAATTTGCTCGGCAGATTAATGTCATTGATTTCATTTTAAAATAAAAACAAAACATGGGTAGAGTAAACAAGTTGACGGACGGTGTCTTTACAGGTATCGTGGGGAATGCAAGTGAGGTGAGTACTTACGACAGGTTCATTAACCTTCAGGGGGACCTAACCAACAGTAAGGAGTCGAACGAGTTCCTAAGGGAATATCAAACGGTAATTACTGAGAACAAGGTGACCTTTGATAGATTATCTTCCTTGGAGGAGATTATCATGCAACTTAGGTCCCGAGATAGTATCGGTGATGATTTTAAATTATCAATTGTTAGAGAGTACATCTATGCTCGTACACCATTCTTCCGTAGGGATAAGGGTACCAAGGACATTCGTGTCATCGTCGGTCTCACAGAATTCTACGGGGAGGATACACGGAAATTGATGGGCAACGATGAGTTCGTTAGCAAAGCGGTTACTAAGTTAACTGATGCCATGAACCAAGAGATTAGTATTAATATTTCTCAGTACAAAAAAATATTCTAATATTATTTGGAATATACTAAAAGATGTAATACCTTTAACCTATGATGAAAAGAAGTGAGATTCAGAAGACTCGGGACAAGCATCATTGTGACATCGTAATACGCGCTACCAGTGGTATGTGCATTAAATACGGGAATAACGATGGTGATATAACTTTGGAGGAACCCATAGTGTATGACAGGTTTGTCGACGGGGTCCTTAAGAAAACTCGTCTCACCACCATATGTTGTACCACAGGTGAGTTGTATGACCAGGATGAACGGAAGATAAAGTACTCCAAACTTCCTTGGCGTATACTCAAGGAATTACACCGTCGTGTAGTACAATCAAATGAGTACACATTTAAACCACAATATGTATGACAGCTAAAACAATTACCTTAGGGGAAGAAGTTATGGTTTCTGACCCTTGTTACACCGAACCTACCTGGTGTCAAATCAAGTTGAAGACAGTTAAACCTGGTCTGTACAACGCGTATCACAAGACTCACAACTGTGGTGATTGGGGATTAAGGTCCTCTATGATTACAGTAATCCATCAGGACCATTTATCTGATAAGCTCAGATGGAAGATGAACAGTGGTGAAGTTGGTGTGGATTCAGGTCAAGCTGGAATCTTCTCTTACGAAACCTACAGGAAAGATGGAATCAAGATGAGGGTACCAAGAGTTGGATACGACGGAAAATCATTTGATTGGTTGAATTCCATCTCGAGGAACGATGAAGTAGGAGGTGATTGGTATAATAAGATGTGCAAGATGACTCTGTCCAAGAAAGGATGGGGGACTTATTCGAACGGTATTGTTTCCCGTAGTGGATTAGGAGATGGTGGATACAAGCTCTACACCGCCAGTATCGGTCGTAAGATTGTTGCAATGACAATTGACTTTGCTGTGGAGGAAGAACCTGTAATAGACTTCGACTACTTCAGGTAGATCACCATCCTGATCAGGAGATCATAGGCCGATATTGCTCGGCATAACTTAAACACATGTAATATGCCCATTAATAAACTAATCCTACGTGAATGGATTAACACCAAGGTTAAATCCATCAATGAGAAACATAAGAACACTGAGTCAACATTTGAGATCTCAGAATGGTATGGTAAGTTGGCCGTCTTAGATGAACTCTATGACGACTTCAACTTAGAGGAGGTGCAAGATGAAGAGATAATTTACCACACCGATTACTGATCATGATCTGATCACCTGAAGGAAATACACCGATATTGCTCGGCATAACTAATACACATATAACATGAAAAAATTCTTAACACGTCTAGATTGGATATTCGACTTCTACTTTGCATACTTCCTATACGGACCCACCAAGGTTCATAGGTACCACAAGTATATGAAGGATAAGTGGGGTGAAGAGTACGAGTCCCCGTCAGATCTCTGAGATGGGAATACGCCGATATTGCTCGGCATGACCACCTAAAATAAATTTGGGTAGGATTTTTTATTATGGATTATTTTGTTTATAATTTATATATAAACAATAATATTATGAAAAAAACAACAGCAACCAAGTCTCGTAAGACTTCAGCCAAAAAGAAGACTACACGTCAACCTTTAACTACTTACGTTCCCGTGTCCGACAACATCTACCATGATGGATCATCTTATCGTGTTCGTGTAAGTGTTAACGGAACAAAGTATTCACAGAACTTTTCTTCTAAGAGAGCGGCGGTACAATTCCGTAATCAATTACAAGGTAAGTAATACACGTATAGTATTCGAAACTTCTAAGGTCCCCTCGTGGGACCTTTTTTGTTGCACCCTGTATTACCCCTGCCGAGCAATATCTCCTGAACCGTTGTTTAAACAACTATCCCCGTGCCGAGCAACATTCGTATGACGCCGACGAGACTCGGATGTATGACTTATACTCGGGCCTCCCCTGTCGGGTCGGCCCTTCATCCCGTTGTAATACTTGCCAGACAAGTTCACGTATGACGGGACCACTAATATTGTTTGGCAATTACGGGGTCCTTCGGACCCCTTCAGGGGGAAGGTTGTATGACTTATGGGGGGAAAATGTGGACAACTTTATATCCATATATATATAACCCTTGTACTACATCCTGAAGGGCCGACCGCTAGGGAGGCCCGTATAATTTACATTACGTATTACACTATAATGGTTATATTTTCCTACCGGAAATAAAACTAGGTCGTGATTCACGCACAGGTCAATCCCCAGGGACTTCACACCGAAGTGGGAGAAAGTGGTAAAATGTGGATAATATATATGTAATGTGGAAAAGTAGATAAAAAAAGATAATTTTCTATACCAAAAATGATCACGATAAAAAAGTACAAATAAAGTACCGATTTAGGGGGTAAAAACGGGAATTTATTAGGGATGATTTTCGGGGGTCTAAACAGGACCTAATTGTATCGGTCGGAGACTGTCGTCTCCTCCCTTCAGGAAGTAAGGTTGTTCATAATATACCTATGTTCACGTTCCGTGAACGGGAGGAAAAAGTGAACAATATACTATAGGGTACTTATAATACTCTGTACAATATAGGACAATTTATATCCTACAAATGCTCCGAGTGCGGAAGGGATAGGGAACACAATCATCTTACCTAAGTCGGTAACATAACGGGGTCTATTCTGAATTCTTCCTAACATATAGTAGTAAGATAGATAACCTACTATTACCATAACATCAGTTCGGGTACTAATGAATACCACAATCATTGCACCTAAGAATCCAAAGAAGAAGTTATCTCTTACCCCTATGAATATCTCCAAGTTAGTGGCTTCTTTCCATTCTTTTACAATCTTCTCAAAGGGTTTCTTTCTCTTAGTCATTTACATAATATAAGAAAACTTTTTGAATATACCAAGTCTTTATCCCTCTGTGTCCATAGTAAGTATAAGTTCATTATATAGTCCATGTTTTTTTGCATAGTTTTCTGCTCCTCTATATAATTTGTGAACCTCACGTTTAGTTTTACTCTTCTTAAATGCGTCCCTAACCATCTGTTCGGTCCACCATATTGTTTTATCTTTGAGTCTTTTGATAAGTCCCCTTTTTAATGCAACAGAATATAATGCACTATCATTCTTTCGAACATCCATCTTATACTCATACTTTCTAAGTTCCTCTATAATTTCTTCATCCGTCCAAATTACCCTCCTCTTATCCATGTGTTCCACCAATTCAGATAGATTATTTTTTCTTATATACCCGATTAAACCACTACGTTCTTTTTCTAATAAGGTATAGTCGGTATATTTTTCACATATCTCTTTAGCACTATCATATGTATATTTTTCTTTTTTAGGTACCATATGTTCACATACAGTATCCATTATTTTATGTCTGTAACAGTATTGCCATAGTGTATTATCATTTATTCTAAATTCTTCCCTTGTTTTATAATCTTTAACCCTATCTTTAATATTAATATCAATCCACTTGGTTCTCTCTTTAATTTCTATAATCAAGTCCTTATCAAAACTTTTATTGAGTATGTCTACAATATCAAGTCTACCCATAGTATAAGGTATTCTAATAAGATTGATGTTATTGTCTTTACAGTAGGTATTTTTAATATTGTCCCTATATTGTACTTCTTTTAATTTATCTTCTCCACCCCATCTCTCAACCGGTATAAAATGTTGGTATCCGTCAAATTCAATACATGTGTGGAATTCGGGAACATATATGTCAAATGGTAACATCCTATTAGTTTCGGGGTTCATACACCCATAAAAAGACTTTTGGGTTGTATATTTTATCTCCATCTTCTTTAATAGACCCTGTATTAGTTTTTCACCCGTGGAATGTTTACATTTAGGACAACCACTACCACTTAAATGGGAACCGGGAGTCTGTTCGAAATCTCCGTGTTTATCACATGTTATTGAGACTTTAACGTACGCACCTTGGTATACCACATTATCATATCCATATCTTTCCCCATGAATATCGTTAAATTGTTCGATAACTAAATCATGTTCCTTTGTTCCAACATTCCTATATTGTTTTAGACAATGAATACACCCTCCATATTTGGTTTGCATGTGAACAGATTTATGATACTTGAAAGTATAGTCATGTTCTATGCATCTAATTGTTATTTTTGTTTTAACATCCACTAAATCAACATAATCGGGGTATTCAAATCTATTATTATGCAACTCCTTCATCTTATTCAATTCTTTATTGAACAAATTCTTTCTATTTTCAATCTTAAGACACTCCCCACAAATTTGTCCCCTATATATCTGATTTTTATTTTTTTCTATTCTCCCATGAATTTCACAATGAAAAACATACTTCTCCTTGTTTAATGGTCCTTCTTTTTTCTTTGTGGGTACGGATACTAATTTGACCGGGTCTAATTCACGTATCTTTAAAATTTTAACAACTTTCTCTTTCTTAATCTTTAAGTTCTTCTTAATATCTTCACCCGATTTTCCCGCACAATAAGGACAACCACATCCACGTTTATGTGAATCTGCTGTTTGCTTAAAATCCCCATGTTCAGGACATGTAATTATAACCTTACTCCTAACTCTAAAACTATCAGGAACATTATCGTATGAATATTTGAAATTATGTTTAATGTTTGACTTTTCCACAAAGTCATCCTTATCTTTTCTCATTAATTTACTCATATTAACGGATCGACATTCCCTACATCCACGACCAGTACTATGACTATCTAAATTCTGTTCGAAATCCCCGTGCACAGGACATGTAATTATAACCTTAGTATCATAATTAACATACACCACCTTATCATATGAGTATTTGTTGTTATGAATGGTTTTACATAACTCTATCTTCTCCTTAATATCTTCATCCGTGAATTTAACCCCTTTTTTTCCCATACCACAAATATACTAAATGTTCTGGTATATTCCAAATATTTGGTAAAATAAACCTCCGACGCCGGAATCGGCTTTTATCCCCGACCCCTTTTTTTTGTGATGTGGTCGATAATCATTAATACAATAGATAGACCTACCACCACAGCAAATGATATTATCCACGGAAAAATTGTTCCCATTAGTTCCAATAGTTATGATGATGTTTGAAGAACTCAGGGTTCTTTCTGTTTATGTAACTTTTAATCATTATCTTGAACATCCATAGTACTCCCTTTGATTTAAATCTACGTGAGGATGTATATGTTCCCTTTATATTTGCAACCTTGAAGTTCTTTGACATTACCTTCTGTGAGATTGAATAGTCCTCCGCGAATAGTTCCTCAGGGTTATATCCCCCCACGAACCAATATGCTCCTATGTTCCACAATTGAAATCCTCCCACGGCGAACGGAGTTCCAAGTACTGAGGATAACCATTGGAACATATCGAACATTCTGAATACCCATCTATAGGGTTTGTCTGTGTAGAATGGAACCGTTACCAAATCTTTCCTATAAGATAAACACTTCTCAATAATCTTTGGGTTGGTTAATAAGATGTCCGCATCCAAGAATAATACATATGGGGTTATTACAAGTTGTGATCCATTGAGTCTTCCCTGTGCTGGGTATCCTCCTTCTATCACAGTAATCTTTAGTATATGTTTGAATTCCGATTGGGCTTTCTTAATCCATTGTATGGAATCATTATCATCTGATACATCTGCAATGATAACTCTAACCCCATCAATATGATTCTGTCTTGATATGTATTGAATACAATTATATAAGATTATCCCCTCGTTCTTACTTGGGATAACAATTGTTAATCTTCTACTTAATGACCGTGTATTCATTGTTGTTATAAATAATATAACTATTATTTTCAATCCAATCCCCGCAGTTCAGGTATCTGATACCATCAATGACTTTATCATCGGGATGATGAATATGTCCACACATTACCGTGTTGCAACCATGTTTGATTCCTTGTCTCACTATCTCCTGTTCAAAACTGGTCATAAACTTTACCGCCTCCTTAACTTTATCCTTTAGGAATTTGGATAGTGATCTCTTATATCCCCACTTCTTTAATGTCCTGTCTATCGATATTGCAACATCATATCCTATGGACCCGAGAATACCGAGCCACTTTAGTTTTACCACACCGTCATATAAATCACCATGGGTGATATAAGTGTTCTTGAAGATGTATTCATTATGAACCTCTATGTTTCCGAACGATAGTTCCAGATAATCCCTCATGAATTCATCATGGTTGCCAGGGATGTAGATAACCTTTGTCCCATTCTTTGTATAGGATAGTATCTTTCTTAATACATTGGTATGTGATTGGGGCCAGCGGAATTTGCGTTTGAGTAACCACCCGTCGATTATATCCCCCACAAGGAACAGATATTCGGGTTGGTATAGTTTGAGAACGTTTAGAACCTCGTTTGCATTGGATCCTTTGGACCCTAAATGAACGTCTGAAATGAATAATGCTTCTATCTTCATTCCCATAAATAGTTCTCCGGAACCGGAACGGAGGTTAATATATTATTATCGACTTCCGAGTTTGGACGTGTTTTGCTTCCGAGTTTGTCATTTATTCTACTTCCATGTTTCTTACCTGTTCATCCAATACTTGTATACCATTGATGAGTTCTCCCATTAAATCACCTATTGGTATGGGTTGGGTTATGTACTCAACCTCCCTCACCAAATCCTCGTGGTCTTCATCCGTAATAATATCCTCACCATGATTTAAATGTTCATATGCAACTTTATAATAGGACCTAACCTCATTATAACTGGTTAGTTGTTCCCCATTGATAAAGTCCAGTACCGTATAAAATATTAATCCTCCCGCATTGTAATTGGTTTGACCTGGATATAAATTAAACCTATGTGTGTACCTATCCAATATCCTTTTGTGGTATCTTCTTAGTTGTGTTGTAGTTGGATTGTTACCCTTCTGGAAGAATTTAAATGGTTTCACGCTCAGGTCTTTGAAGTATTAACGTATTATATTCTTCATCGTTTAGTCTTAGTTGGTTAATAACAATATTTTCATCACCAAATCTATCTAAACTTAAATTGGATAAACACATCTTATATCTTATTTTAAAAAATGAATATACCGGATTTCTATAACTTATAATACCCAATATCCTTAATTTCATTTCTCTCCCTTCCACATCAAAATAATGTTCATAGTTTTCATAATGCCAATCTTGTCTGTGACAAATATTCACAGCATTTATTACCGCCATTTTGATTGGTTGTTGTCCTGATCCTGTTACCTCCACAAATCTATAAAAATCAAGATTTATGTTTCTATTTCTATACGCCTCTTGAACCTGCTCAGAAACATATGTTATTTGTTCTTCTATAGATGGTTTGGTTAAAAACTTAAATGGTTTCATTATATTCTTGTTATATCTATTCTTCTTATAAATTCTGTTTCATTCATCCTAAATACAAAGTTTCTTGCTATTGTGTTTATCTCTATCACACTATAATTAATCTCAACCATAGGTGATTGTGTATTTGTATAATTTCTCCAACCTACAATTCTCAACCAACAATTAACGATTGGGACATTCACCATAGATAATTCAGTACCAGAATCACTAAGTATTTCTATATTATGATATTGTCTCCATCTTATCACATTTATTAACGCATCATCCATATTAAACATCAGATACATATTACCTGGTGGTTGTATTGGATTAGTTTTAGTTAGGAACTTAAATGGTTTCATTTGGTGTGAATGTAAATCCATCAACATCGTATTGTCTTGGATTGAAAGGGGTTCTAAAAAATTTAAATGCTTTCATTGTCTCTTATTACTCCTCTGAATATTAGTGGTCTATCCTTTGGCATATCATCAAAATTATCTTGGTTGTAATGTATCATATCACTTATGTTTGTGTTGTCCACAAATTCATATACAAATATAATCTTATCTCTACTCATTTCCATAAAATGATTGTATGAATTGATATATCTATTTGTAACCGTCACCGTCATTGTCTTTAATTCCTCGGTATAAAAATTTCCATCCCATCTATTTTCCATATAGAATATTACTCCTACCGGTCTATACATCCATTGTAATTGACCAAGGTAATCACTCCTCAAATACCATTTTCTCTTTATATTCTTTTGGAAGAACTTGAATGGTCTAATCATTTCTTCTTTTTAATTCATTATCTAATATGATATACCACTCGTTTGCTGTTCTCCCATCTTTTTGATTAGGCAATGTACCATTAGTTACCAAAAGTTTCATTATTCGTTTGATATAATCTGTGCTTATGGTTTCCAATGGATGCATCAATCCACCATATGTTCTCCATTTAGGTGGAGGTGTTCCCTTAAAAAATTTAAATGGTCTAATCATTTCTTCTAAATGTTAAAGTTGTGTCGGCGTTGTTGTGGAATACTTCTCCTACCGTATCTTCATCCCATTTACAACGTTCATAAATAATTTGTTGTGTCTCCGCTCCAACATCAATACTCATCCAAGCACCAGCTTGAAGTTCTTGGATTATTCTTCTTACCTCAACACTATTCAGATAAGTTGCAATCTGATTTATCTTACCTCTAATATCATAATCACTATAAGAATTATATTTGTCTCTATATAATTTGGTCATAATGATAATCAACATATTTTTAACCCTATCATTATCCATTAGATTATTATCCTGAATATATTTGTATGTGATGTCCAATACACCAATCAATAATGGAACATTTGTTGCATCATCTAATAAACCGGTTAGCTGCCAATTTATTCTTGTTTCGTTGGGTGTAAAGAACTTAAATGGCTTCAGACTCATATACTATTTCATCTTGGGTTTCGGAAATTAATGGTTGATTCTCTAACTCCTCAATAACAATGTTGATTGCTTCAGGGTAATTACAACTATATGACTGAAAGTATATCCCCGCAAGTCCTAACACCTCATTGTTAATGTAGTGACGATTCTTACCTTTCCCTTTTAATATTTCGTGGTCCATCGACACATCGTTCCAATCATTTAGAACACATTTGTGTCCACCTTTGTCTTTGTACATTAGTCTAATCACATTGTTGTGACTGAAGTTCTCGATAAATTCACCTAGTTTCATATTATTTGTTTTTATAATAATTTCTTAATTTTTCACTTAATATACCGCCTGTATATGCAAGTATTAAAAATATAACTGTCATAGATTATTTGTTTTTAATCAATAAAGTTTAATTCTACTATATCAAAAGTATCTTTACTGTCTAATTGTTCAATATACTTTTCAGCATCCATTCTGTTTTTAAAGACATAAGAATTATTAAAATAATATCCTTCATTTATACTACAAGATACTACTACATAACATTTAGAGTTTTCTTCAATGTTCATAGGTTATTTGTTTTTAACTATTTCAATTAATTTTTTAAGACAAGCAAGTTCTGCACTTTCATACGATTCCGTAGTTTCTTTATACACCGCTTCTGGTTCTGCGTAAAATGGTATTTCTCTACCACCTACTATTGTATAAGAAGTTGATTGCTTCAGTAGTTTAATTTCATATCCATTAGGGAAAATTAATGGTAACATAAAGAAATTTCCTTCAATATAATCGCCTCTTTCATTAATAGACCTTTTTGTGATATACTGATTTCTAAACCATTTAAAGGCTTGTTGGTAGAGTGGTGCAGGAACAAGTCCAATAGCCCATTTATTAGTAATCTCACCACCAAAATTATAATCATAATAACAGGGTTCATCAAAACCTAATTCTTTAAGTTCTAATGCTTGTTCATAAGGGATAAATTCTTTGTTCATAGGTTATTTGTTTTTATATTACAAAAATATACAACTTTTTTCAATAAAACATCGGTATTTATACTGAATTTTTTATCATATTCCACTTGGTATTGTACCGAACTCTTTATAGGTTAAATAATTATAGTATCCACATAACCACACTTTCTTTATTCTTGGTGAGAAATGATTGGAATATGCGTAATTATATCCGTTCTTTCCCGCCGTCCAACCATAACCATAGTATGATATTTCAACATCATCTTTCAAATATCCTTTTGGATATAATACTGGGTTAAAAAATTTGAAATCCTTTATCATTATACATTATTATTTTGTTCATACATCGTAAATCCCTCTCGCCATAATTCATACTTATGTTCTTCCACAAGTGGATTGTATGGTATATCTACTAAACGATTATTACGATAACAATCAAATGCATCATAATATCCTTTTGTGTATATGTTTCTATCCTCAGGACTTAAACTACTAAATCTATTGGGTATAGAAACTTGTTTCTTTGAGAGGAACTTAAATGTTTTCATCATCTTTATTGTTTTATTTTAAAGAAATTAACTATTCTATCTGTGAAAGGTAGTTTATTCTTCTTTAACATCTCTTGATATTCCACCACTTCAATCGCCTCACTCATTAAGATTGGAGTTCCTCTTCTTACCTTATCAGACAATTCTTCAAGACGTTTATCTACGAGTGTTTTTCTAAATTTCATATTATTTGTTTTTAAATTATATCAGGAAAATTCCACATTGGGTGTTCGGGTGTTATTCTATTTCCTTGCACTGTGTTCCCCTCTTCAATATGTCTGAACAACATAAATTTATATGGACGTTCACTATTAGGGTCAGGCATAACTTGGGTTACATCAAAGAACACAAATTCATCTGTGTGATAGTATTCCATATCCCTTTCAGTATAAACCCTTGTTACTAATTCTTGTTCAGGTTCAACTTCTCTATTACGACGTGCCCACCATGCGTTCCATCCTCTATTCCATCTTTCCGGTCTATTTGTGAGTATATCGTGGTATGGGTTATTATAATTGGCAATTCGTGCAGCTTCCCATCCTTCAATATATAGTTCAATATCTTCTCGTTCACCACCTCTTAAATCTTGTGGCAACATATTCCAATGACGATGTGATATTCCTTCTGGTGGTGCATGTGTTATCTGCAACGGAATATATGGTGCATAAAACTCACCACCGGTAGCAACAACTCTTGGACCAACTACCCCACGAAAAAAATTAAATGGTTTTATCATATGTATCTTATTGTTGATGTTCTTCTTGTGTTAAAACAATCCAAATAACCCATTTCCCACGCAGTATGTAATGAATATATTAGTTCTTCTCTTTTACCATATGGATTATTATATATTTCCTCACCTCTTTCACATGCTCTCCACCCCTGTAGGAATATACTACGAAGTTCTGGTGTGTCATATTCTTGACGAGTTGGTACTTGACTATTGGGTAATCTTCTTAATCTACCATTGGTAATAATAGTATTAACCCTACTTTTCTTGGTCAGTCCGTGAAAAAATTTAAATAGGCTTACCATCTTCTTCCCACTCTTTAATGTTTCTTAATATTGTTTCCGTTAGTTCTTTTGTTTTATCGTCCAACAGTCTCATCATCTCAATATCTTTTGGATTTGTTTCGTCCCACGCAGACTCTTCTCTTGCACCTGATTCATGAATAACATTGTTAATCATGAACCAACACGACATTTTAATTCTTGTTTCTAACGATGTTTCTTTTAACAATTCACTTATAGTGTTTGATAAAATCTTTCTTGCTTTTGCCATATTATCCTCTTCTTTGTAAATTAATTAATGGGACACTTACTCTATAATTTTCAGTATTCCCATCTCTTGTGATTAAGTAAACTATGTGAAACATTCCACCAATATTAATTCCACTTACAATTTTTAGTAATGGATAACCATCAGGTTCAAATACGTGCATTTGGTATCCCCTCCAAGGTAAACGAAGGTTCATACGTCTCCTTACAATATTAATAACATGACTGTCGTGGTTGGGTTCTGGTATTGATATATAACTTGCCGGAACATAGTTCGGGTCTCTTACTATTTGAGAAACTGTGTTTATTAAATCTTGTGCAATAGTTCTCCCCGACATTCTTCTTGAAATAGGAAGTGTGTATTCATCAGTGTAAATCTTCCCCCTAAAAAATTTGAATGGTATTATCATAAACTTTTATTTATACTAACACAATTTTGCACGATAAAATTATTTTTGTTAATGTGCAAAATTATGTTACTATTCGACCGTATAATATTTTGACCTTCGATAGTCAATCTTTTCTTGGTGTATATCCTTCCAATTCTGAATTATATCCTCCGCTTGGGATTTGTATTGGAAAGGATATGATCCCGACCTCCATATTTTAAATGGTAAGGGAAAGTAATTTGTTCTATACCATATCTTCTGTTGTGGTAAATAATATGTTGTTCCATTATAAGCCCACGTTTCAATACGATACTTTGGTTTTCCTTCTGCTGCCATCACTCCCAATGACAACGATATTAATATAATAAGCCTTTTCATTATAGATAAAATATACATAAAAATTCTTATAATATCAAATCTACATAAGATTAAATGCGTACCTTAGTCTGGTAATAAAACTCTTTCTTCTACCAATATCTTTTGCAAGACTCATGATTGCCTTGTGATATTCTTGTTCATCAAACATATTCACCACAATGGTTCTATTCATCTCCACCAAATCTCTTGCTGTTAAATCATATACCTCACGTTTCACACTCACGGTATCATTAAAAAATTTGTACGTAATTAAGACTGGTGTTGTCTTTGTCCAATATCTATCTATGTTTTTCATCTTGAAAATGTTATGGTGATGTCTGCGGTGTTATGAAATGATTGTTGGTCTTGTCCAATCCATATTTCCCTTAACCATTCAGCGTTAATCTTACTACGGAAATACCATAATAATTCATGGTCAGGTTTGAATTTATCCTTATAGATTGGGTGAATACATCTTGTAACAATTGTGTACTTGGGAATAATCCGTCCTGGTCTTATGACAGATTCCATATCTTCCTTGTTCATACTATAAAAGTATTCACCAGAATAGATTTCTCCGCCATCATGTGCAATAAATAATGGATTTCTTAAGAATGTGAATTTTTGCATAGTCCTTTATTGTTTTAACAAAGGTATTGTATATTCTAGTATATTCCAAATTTATTTTAGAATATTAATCATAATCCCCGCGGAACCTGAAGAAACTGTATATGAATTGCGTCTATTGTCGTTTACCCACCCGTAATCCTTGAATCTGAATATGATGACATTCGATTTAAACCAACCATCTTTTTATAGTCCTCAGAAAAACTATCACCAAAAACGTATATCATAATTTTAAAATTGCAACTACACTTGAAAAGATAATTAGAAAAATCATTACTAACGTTAAATCTTCAATCTCAAGTATTATTTTATTTTCTTTATTGTATAATTTCATATTCGATTTAATTGTCTACCCGCAGCAGATGGGGTTTGTAAATAATTGTTATAGTACATTACAAATTCTCTACCATCTTCTTGGATGACACATCTAAAAAAATCGGGTAACATTTGTGTAACCGTACAATAATATCCACGCAAGATAAATGAAGAACCAACTTCCAATCGACATCTATCTTTATACTTGTTCTTCTGAAAGAACTTAAACTCGCTTACCATGCATTTAATATTTTACCAATCATTAAACCAAAACAAATAGTTACCGCAGCAGCAAAAAAGATAACACCGAACATATCACTATTATCTTGAATGTACATCTTAATTTTCATCTCTTGAAAGAATATCTTAATCTTCATCCACCACTTTGGGTTTACCTTTGTTACCGTTGTCGTTTGGAATAATCTTATTGGATTATCATTTAAATCTCTTTGTTCGTTAATCCTTCTTATAATATCTTGATGTCTCTCTGGTGTACCAAGTCTCATCGTTTCCATATGTGACCCATAAGTGGGACTTTCAAAATAACGATTCGTTTCCATACGTTGTCTTTCATATTCAGGTAGATTAGTGTGGTACAATCTTCTTCTACCCATATGACCTTCAGGTGTATCGTCATTGAATGATGATGTGATGTATGTTTCACCATCCAACATATCTACCGTACCCTTCTGAAAAAATTTAAACTCTCGCATAGTTTTATTTTAATGTGTATATCTAACCCACTCAATTCTAATTAAATCAGATGTTATATCAAAACCCCAACCATCTTCATATTCTGTATCGTCATTGTGAACTCTACCATTGGGTCCCGTTATTGTTAATATTGTCACTACAAAACCTGGTGGAAAATGATTTAGAAATGAATGAATACCGTAATGATCTTCAAACACAATATCATATTGATATTGCCCCAAGTTTTCAGCCCTACCAAATATCCACGACGCACCACTATAACCCTCATCAATTAATTCATGAATTGGTTCATCATCAGAATCGCTCAGAAATTTAAACGTCCTCATCGCCGACATCTTCAATTGAATCAACAACCAATCTATCTGATGGGTACTGTGCAACCAATTCAAATCCTGTTTCAGCTGAACCATATTCACCAAACACCTTTACTTTCTTGTAGAATCTAGTTGCACAAGTGGAGTCAGGATTCATAGTATCTGCAATCACTTCAATTGATTTGGTTTCCGAACCAACAATTAAATAACCCGAATATCTTTTCATATTATTTTGATAATAATTTAATGAATAAACCAATTAATGAGAATACCAATACATAGTATAATCCGATTACAATTATCTGTATCATTTTTTAAACGTTTGGGTATTTTAAAAACCATTGACTAAATTTATATAACAACTGAACAATGACCACAACTAAAAAAATTGGTGCTGTTACAACCCAACTCAATGAAAAAAATAGATACGCCTCAGCATTATTTTTATAGTCATCATAGTCAGGTTCGTGTGGTGGGTCATAATCAATATCCATCTTCTTACCAAATAACTTCAAGAATGTTAGTGTTAGAATAAATCCTACAATATAGATTAATATAAAAATCATTATTTATATTTTTTTAATTTTAACTTTTCATTCCAAATACAAAACTTTATTTGTGTCCTATTAAAAAATCCTTTAGTTTCAGTTAATAAAGTTTGTAAATATAAAATCTTCTTTTGGATGATTCTCTTTGCCATTTATTTCTTTTTATCTTCTTCTAACATTTTATGTGACCTTAACATAATACTACCCTTGATAGTACCTTTCAGATTATCTTCATCAACTTCTCTATCGATTGCAACATATGATGTCGTTTTAAATTTAATCATCTCAGCCAATGCCGCCTTAGCTATCATATCAGTTTTACTACGTTTACCTTTGGTGGTATCTGTACCTAATAACGGAGCATCGAAGTCAACATCAATCTCTAAGTTAATTTTATATTTAAACTTCATCTTATTGTTTTTTATTCATGAGTTTACCACCAGTCTTTATTATTCTATGTGTTAATTCGTCACTGAAGGGTGTCTCATTTTTTAATTTCAATAGTTTTGCACACATCTCATACTCTTCCAAATCTTGGTGTTGTTTAATCCAATAATCATAATAGTCATGTGCGTTAACTTTTGTAACCGTCTCCCACATTAATAAAGATTCCTTTTCAAATTCATTCTCTACCAAGTCTTTAAAATGCTCCAATCTTTCTTGGGATTCGGAATCTTCTCGATTTATTGGTTCACATTTCTCACCTCCCATCAAAAAATTCTTATCGTCAATCCAATACTCAATACCGTCTTTTGTAAATCTTCTTTTCTTCATATGTTTTTTATAGTTATAGTGCAAAGATACGAATTATCTTGTATATTCCAAAATATTTCAAAAAAAATCCCCTAAATTTCTTTAGAGGACATCTTTTTCTAAAAAGTTAATAATATTTTCAGCAATGACTTTATGCATCTTATCACTTGGGTGAAAATCATTAGGGGTATTTTCACCCAATGTTTCAAAATCAAATTTTATTTGGTAATGTGGGTAATCCTCAATTACTTGATGTGCATAATCGTATTTTTTTCCTTGGTGATTAAAGGTTATGAATCTTTGTGATAAGAACTCATCTCCTTTAATTAAATTTACATAATCTTTAGTCCAACAATATAACAGACATTTTATTCCTTTTGATTCATAAAATTCGAGAGCCGATTTAATTCTACCAATCAACTGGTTAATTAATAATGAATAAAATTGTTCAAAAGATTCAATACCAAAACCCCCCAAACCATTAACAAAAACACCCCAATCTTTATGTTCAGCCAAACAAAATTTACGTGTTTGACCATCACGTTCAACGTAGACACTTGACCTATCTGGAAATGTTGTTTGAAAGATTATGTATTCAATCTCATCAAAATTATACCTTTCTTCGGTAAGCCAATCGTTAGTGTGAAAATTCTTTTCTCCTGAAAATAATAACTCTAAAAAACGAAGAGATACTTCATCAGTACCTGATGTTGTAAATTTAACAACATCATATGTTTTAAAATGATTAGCAACTAATCTTGAATATCTGTTGCAATTTTTAAAATTCATATAGGCGGACTTCTCTATATGGTAATTTAAATAATCATCACCATGTGGTATATTATCTAATCCCGAATAATACCAAAGACCATGTCCCCATGTGTTGGAACATCCCGCAAAAACAATTCCCTTCATTAGCTTACAGGATATTTTATATATTCAAAGATGTGAGGGTTACCGAAATTTCTTAAGAGTGAAATTGGTATAATTGTTGGGTTGTTCTCGATTTCTTTAAATTCATAATTGTACCCGTCAATGTTTACTGAAACAAATCTATAGAAGTTAGTAGGGTCTGATGAAATTCTAACACTTAAGTCATCTAACGCAATTTGAATTACTTCAGTTGGGTAACTGTTACCCAAATTAATACTTGTTTTTTCTTCATCAGTAAGTGGTCGTCTACTAAGTTGTCCTTTGTAGAATTCAATGACTTCAATGTTGTCATTACCTATTAAAACCTTAAAAAAATCTGTCATAATAATAAGTATTATCTAAATAATAACACATATCCTGCCATCGATAATATACCGAAGATGAAGGTTGAGTGTGTGAAAAAGTTTAGTTTGTCTTGGTCGGTTGGGAATTTGGAATCAAACCAGTTTAATAATTTTTGCATGTTATTTGGATTATGGTTAAATAAGATTTGTTTTTAATTTCTTTGGCTCAACAGGAACTCCGTCTCGTTTCAAGTGTCTGGTGTTTAATGGAAATTCAACATTGTTATCAAAGTTAAAATGTTTTTTTACAATATCGATAGCGTCTCCATAATATAATTCCTCATATGATACCGATATAAAGTTGTTTTCTTTTATGAATTTTTTAAAACTGTCTTTATGTTTTTTGAAATGTGACTTATATCTATCGTTAATCATTTCTATTGTGATTAATTTTAATACATCTTGTTCGTCATATGTGTCCAAATATGAGTTTTGAATTTCTTGATAGAGTCCTGATCTAACTTGCTCTTGCCAATTCTCTCGATATAAACAAATAACTCTATCACTAATTTTAATTAATTCATTAAAGTTCCTTTCTGGTTTATAAATTTCTCTGATAGAAATATTATGGTATTTTCCAATCCACTCAATGTCACTAACATCCTCACCTTCAACCCATAAATTATTCTCAATGAACCATGGCTCTTGTGCGATTGTGAATTCGGGTAATGATTTCTCAATCCAATTCATCAATGAAACTCCACCTGACCTTGGTTCCGCAATTACTGTATAAATCATAGGATTTTTTTATATTGGTATTTGCCGTTCTCGATATAGTCGTAGAACATTTCAAATTGAACTCTGTGTCCTGATTCTCCTAAATGGTTATCGTGCACTGCACCCTTTGTATCATCATGAATATTAAAACCACCATGTCGTTTTATGATTTCAAAGAAATGATGATCACTTCCTGTTATTTCAAATTCATCGTGAAGAATGTATTTTCTTAGTCTTTGCTCTTCTCTTGGTAATTTGAATATTAAACTATTTTCAGCGGACCAAAAGAAAAATCGAAACCCTATTGCTTTCCCAAATTGTTCGATTAAATTTTCATACTGATATATCTCTTCCAAATATAAGTCTTCGGTTCTATTTAAAACGATTTCTCTCAATGTACTCTTACTAATATGTTGCAAATCATCAGGGTTAATTCCGCCACCTAATCGTTTCCACATTGGTGTTGGTTTTGACCTTGTATCAATAATAACCTCACCATCATCATCCCTTTCAAATGATGCCCACCTAAATCTTGGCATGTACGTCCAATTTATTATTACGATGTCATTCTTTGAGAAATCTTTAGCATGTTTACAAAAACTCATAAAAATTTCATGGTTAGACATACCAGCAATTGCTCTAACAGATAATGTAAAATTTAATTTCTCAGCAAGTAATTCCCCCCATGTAGGTGGTAAAGTACCTTTACGATAATTCTTCCACGCTTGGTAAGCGGGATAAGTTAAGTCTAAATTATGTCCTTGTGAGTAACTGTCCCCAAATAAATGTAATATCGCCATTAACCTATGAATGTTTGATTTGTTATTTTTCCTTCCTTATCGAATTCTGTTTTAATAAGATAACCAAACTCCTCCGATTTATGAAGTCTTTTAATCTTATCTTCGGCTTTTTGTAAGGTGTCGAATTCTAATTCACCCTCACCGCACTCTACAATATATACCTGTTTTTTCTTAATTATTTTCATGTTATCCTATTAGTAGTTTTTCAATTTGTTTTGCATCTTTCATTGTGAAGTTCTTAACATAGATTCGAGCGTATCCACGAGTATTGATTGAAACGTGTACACCCCAAATTCGGTCTATAATGTCTACACTAATAACCTCATTTCTTTTAATTGATGTAGTGTCAGTTGCTAAGTAAAGTGTCCTTATACCTCGGTTATTTTTATATGTAACCTTCTCATCCTCGATGATTATTCTTTCAGGTGCCGTTGGGTCACCAAATCTTGTGAATGAAGATTTAAATTTATGTTCCATTACTTTGTTATTAAAGGTAGTAAAGATTTCATAAAGTCATCATATTGGAAATAGTTTTCCTCAACAAATTGACTTCCCTTTTTGATAAACACAGACTTATATGGTAAGGTATTATCATTTCCGACACCACTTGCATCATCATGATATGTAATATCCTTTTTACCATCTTTATTGAAATCTTGGTAGATAATAACTGGTTTCCAATTACCTTTACGTGTACTGTTGATGGTGTATTGAAAGATAGTTTTATCAATCATAAACTCACCGTTTGGTAATTGTCTATAAGCAATCAAATCCCATTTATTTACCTGATTAGTGTTCAACGATACAATGTCTTTTAACCCGTCGCCATTTATATCATCAACAATAAAATCTTCGTTTTGGAATGATTGAGTACCATCACCAACCAATGGTAGTTTAATAACTTTAGTGTCGTCAAAATATCCACGGCCTTGATTAATCATCACCTTGGTTGCAATTGGATAATCTTTCATATTCTCGTTGGCTGATAATATCAAATCATTTAACCCATCACCAGTCACATCATCTATCTCACATGTGAATGCTCCAACCGACATTTCAGATTTAATTCCAAACCCATTATTATTCTTATATTTTTCCCAATACCAATATGGACTAGACTTCTCACTAAAGAATGTTACACCACCTTGTTGTGTGAAGAAAGGGGACGATTTGAGACCTTTAAAGATGTAAGTGATAAAGTTACCACACAAAACTAATTCAGGGGAACCATCACCATCTAAATCACCAACATCACCACTTATAAGTTCAGGATGTAAATCAATTGGAATATCAATCAAATCATAACCACCTTTACCATCACTTAAAATAACTCTCGGTGGTGGAGGTGTGTCATCGAACATTCCCTCACTGATAACAACAATGTCAACATAATCATCTTGATTAAGATAAACGGGAATTACCTGACCACCCGATACTGACTGAATAGACTTATCGTTGAAAAGATTTGTGTTGTCGTATACTTTTGTGGTTGGGTTCCAAAGTAAGAACATAGTATATTCTTGTGAACCGGTTTTAGTTTTTGCTCCTAAGTTATATACATCTATCCAACCATCATTATTAAAATCACCACATACCAAACCCATTAACCCTTGAGATAGAAATGTTTTCTCTTTTGGTTTTTGAAATACATATGCGACAATATCAGGAATGATTGTTGTATTTTTCCAATAACTCTTACCAAAATCTTTTGTCTTAGATTGATTTAGAAGTGTTGCGTTGACTTTATATCCTTTAAATTCCTCAACCATTTCCTTAGGTGGAGTTGGTGTTGGTATATCTTCTTTACTACAAGAAAAGAATGATATTAGAAGAATAAGATATAATACTTTTTTCATTATACTTTGATTTATAGAACAAAGATACCAATGTTTTTGGTATATACCAAAA
>Ga0247722_10000282_pt1 | contig 33070 bp, 29 predicted proteins | sample MSEWelMarce3H_FC_FD_189094 | JGI IMG/M metagenome (GOLD analysis project Ga0247722, IMG submission 189094) | Subsurface sediment microbial communities from gas well in West Virginia, United States - MSEEL Well Study Marcellus 3H_FC | ecosystem: Environmental > Terrestrial > Deep subsurface >... | reverse complement strand
AAAAAAGTATATAATATAAATGTCCAATCATAAAAGCCTCGTGTTCTTCAACAAGGAAGGAGATTACCTAAACGTAAAATACAACAACGCAGTAGACCGATTCGAAGGAGACTTGCTTTTTCACCAAAGCGCGTCAGATATCTATAAGACAATCGGGCTATATACGATGGAGTATCTTCCAGCATTCGAATATTCATCTGTGCTCGCGCCTTGCCAAACAATATACCCTATCGTTGCGGATTCTTTTGCTTGGGGATTCTCGGCAGGCGCGACGGTTTCTCTAGGCGAGGACTATGGTACATACAACGATTTTTTGGAATTTCAGGGCAGCTTTAGATCGTTCAAAGACGCGATAGCGGCAGCGATAAGAGACAATTCAACGGATTCATACTTTTCTACAAATTTGATCATAGAGGATCTTCCATGCGGAAGGCTTTTCAGACTAGGCGACTATCCAGACTACTATTTTTTAGAAAGAGAGTCGGGACCAACAGACTTATACTATCCGTATATACTTCCGCCATACAATGATCCTAACAATTACGTGATGGCGAAGAGCGACTCGTTGGAAATGAGAAAGCTTATAAAAGATTGGATAGACACCTACAATTCTGGAATTCTATCATCAAGCCTCGGGAATACCTATCTGATGAAAAACAATATAGAAGCAAGTGACAAAGATTTGACGCTTAGCAAGTTCCAGATATTCAACGAATGGGGAACGCACTTCTACGGAGCTAGGCTAGGATCTTTCATGATGGAATCGATAGAGCCGGTCAACAACGATCCTGCGTTCTACTCGAAATGGGTATACGGCACGGATTTTGAAAGGATCTTTCCTATAGGAACGTTCATAATGTTTGAATCCGAATTCTTGGAGTTCCAAGACACAAAGAAGACATATGCCGTTATAGGTTCCAAAAAAGGCGCGGTCATGATAATATCAGACGTGGACAACGCTACGTTCGAATCTATGTACTATACAGAATATACCAACGAGGGAATAGTTGGGGTGACTCTAAGAGGATCGAACCTCTTGGGAATATACAACTATATAGGATCAGACTACAAGAACAATCTATCGGAATGGAACGAGCAGAACTTCTACGAAAGATACTACGCAGGCAAAAAGCTAAACGTGGTGAACAGCTCGAAAAACGACGGAGTATACACGGTAAAGGAAAGCGAAATCGCGGACGCGGTTCACTTCGAATACTACACAAAGAGCGTTCCTACGGACAAAACTCTGGTTATAGAGCTGATGTCGAGGACGGACGTTCCAAAGATATACGATGGTGGAATATCCATCTCTAGCGGAAGGGTAAATTTCAAAAGCCCAAGCAGGTTTCCAAAGATACTGAAGCCTGGAAGAGAATTCAAAATAGTAGGGTCTAGCATAAACAGCAACTTTCTTACGGTATCCTATATACCTAGATTCGCCTCAATATCGGAATTGGTCGTGTATTCGGAAAAAGACCAGGTACTGTACAACAACAACATATATCAATGCATAAAGGCATATACTCAAGACTATTCGAGCGATTTGACAAAGGGAATAACTCCTGCCGGATCTCCAGAATACTGGGGAAGGCCGACTTTCGTGAAGGTCGACCAGAGCATTTCCGACGAGACGATAAACAGCTGCCAGATCTATCTGACAACAGACAGGCTATATTTCGAGCAAGGATATACGCAGAGCAGCTCGACTACTCTCGCTATGGCAGCAGAAAGATACAAAGACGATTTCAGTTCACTTAACATAGACCTATACGTCCAGAAAGGCGTTCTAAAAGCAGATCTGATGTATCCAAGCAAATATGCCGAGGTGAAGTTCTACAAGACAGAGACCGTAAGCGCGTGCTTGGTGAATCTGGGAGACAGAGAGTCTTTCATGATTAGAAAAGCCATAGAGCTTTTCAGAAAGTCGCCAGACTTTTCGTCTACCGCGGACCTTTCGTCGACAGAATATACTCAGCTATACAATCTATACGACACGGAGACCGCGAATTGCGAGTCGAATCTAATCGGAGGAGAATTCCAGACAAACGAGAGGCTGGTGGAAGTAAAAGAGCAATTCGTGCAAGAGCTCAACTACGACTACTCGGAAAACTACAGATACAACATAGTCTTCACGGACTTGGACGATTTTGGACTAAAGCTGATAATCAACAAGCAGACATACGAAGAAGAGATATACTGGATCTATTCAGGCGTAGCCGCTGACATGCAGAGAACGATAGACAGGACTCTCAGAAACTGGCTTTCGAGAAACTTCGTGAGACTAAGGTCTTTGGGAATCATAGCAGAGCTGGAATATCTAGGCAGCTATGTCTCGCCGTTCTACAACTCCATAGTCTTGCGATCCGAGTATCCAAACATACCGATAGAGATAAGCAGAGTAGAGGTCGGGACGACCGCAAACTACCATATAGAGCATTCGAGAGTTCTGTTCAACGAAATAGGCGGAAACCTTTCGTTCACCATAAACAACAAACCATACGAGATACAGACGATATACGGTACGTTTTTGGACAACACGGGCGCGACAGTCTCGTCGACGTCATCGACCGCCTTCGCAAAGCTCGCAGATATCCCGAAGACGCTGACGGCCTGGGTAGAAGAACATGGTCCGGTATTGGAAACATACGGAATAGTAGCGACAGGAATAAACAACCTCTTGAAGTTCGACATCAAGCGAACCGATAGAAGGCTGGACTATACAATAAGCACAGGAAAGCTTATGCTACCTGGACAGACAGACTATATAATAACCGAAAAGATAAAAGGAAACAAAGGCGTTATAGTCACAGGGAACGAAGCGAAGCTTGTAAACCCAAATTCAAGCACTTCGTTCGAAGCGGCAGGATTCGGAACAGGACGAGTAGTGAGCATAAACAGCACGCCACATCCGCTTCAAGACATAAAATACAACATTCTCAGTGTAGATCCGAAAACGATGAGCTTTGGATACCAAGGGCCGTTTTGGGGCTTAGAAAGCCAGCCTTGCAAGTCTTCGGGATTCATAACATTGGCGTTCAGCATAGGATTCGGACAGACGACATGCGACCCGACGACATCTATATCCACACAAGGTGGAGGACCATTCAACGCTATACAGTACAACGAAGACATGTTCGCACCAAGCTACAACCTAAACACCTACGAAAGCATAGACTATAGCCTATTAGGACAGCCAGGAGTATCGAATCTGGTGGACATGAAATACATACAGCTTTCGAATTCTGTATTTGTTCTAGGAGACAATCTGATAGCGATGGACGCCTATACCGGCGGCTATATGTCTACGATATATCTAACAGGAAACACGGACAGCATAGAGATGGAGTTCAACACGTTCAACAATTATCTATATTGCCTATCAAAGACGAAGATATGGGTAGTCGACCCAGTTCTCGGAACCGTGGCAACGTCCATAAGTCTCACGAACACAGCAGCAGACATGCTGATAAACGCAGACAACGGCGACATCTACATAACATACGAAGACAGTCCGACCATATCTATATTCGACTACGCGAACTCGCTTGTCGCTAATCTGTCCACTCCATCCGGAATCGATACCAGAACCGGAAAGATGGCTTACAACGAATTCGAAAAAGACATATACATAACGACAGACGCCGAGATTCTATTAAGGATAAACGGTGCGACGAGAGACATACAAGAATCCTACGCGATACCAGGACTAACACAGTCTTCTATATTCTACGAGCCTGCGGAAGAATCCATATACGTCTACGCACAGACACAATTGTGGAGGATAGACAACGGAACGGCTCAGTCCATTCCGGGAATGACAATGAGCGAGTTCGCGGACATCATATACAACAACCTGACTGGCGAGATTAACGTTTCCGACAAGACTTTTAGATTTAGGTCTCTAAGCTTGGCAGACAATTCGATAAACATAGACAGGATTCCTGGAATATATGGAAGGATGGCACTAAGCCAATATGATGGAGGAGTATATCTGGCATCCGACACATCGACCAAGGTCTGCGTGATTGATTCCGCTAACGGAACCGCAATACACACAGAGTCGACCGGTGCGGTAAACAAAAGAGTTATCTACAATCCAGAAGACAAGTCGATATGGATGCTACAGCCTTCTGCATCAAATGTTTTCGTGATGAGGTCTACAGTGAACAGCGACGTGGAGATAATAGCGGCGACAGGAAGCACAATAGAGGAATCGCAGTTCGGAACGCTAAACCCGAATTATGTAAAGCCACCAAACGTTTGGATAAAGGCATACGAATGTGTCAGAAAGCCTAGGGAAAACTTCGAAGGAGAAGTGGCGGTAAAATACTATTGGAAATGGATAGACGACCAGAATCCTGAATTCTTCATATACGACCTAAGTGGCGACCAGCTAGAAAAGACAGGTCCTTATGCATATACCGGACCAAAGCCTTTCAAAGACGTTCCGCTGAAAAGAGAAGCAAACAGAGACGTTTTGAAGACGAATCTTCCGGAATACCAGCAAACGGTATTCGATAGAGTAGAATTTCAGCTAAGCTATATAGACGACCAAGACGACGTTTCGACCGAGCCGACTCCGCTTCAGCTGTTTCTTGGGTTCAAGGCACCCGAAGAAGGTGCATATAGCTCCTATCTGCAGCTCTACAAAAAGGAAGAAGTAGAATTCAACATAACCAGTACACCGACCAACGAAACGATAGTCTATTTTGAGACTCTGACAGACGTATATAAAAGAGGTAGAATAAGACTAAACACCATGTCAGAAGAGACTTTTATAGGAAGAGGGCTAAAAGTAGGGCAATATCTTGGAATAGCAATAAAAGACATAACGAATACCAAGAACCAGCATATATCGAATAACAGCGGATATGTTGTGAAGATAAGAGAAATATACAACAAGACTATTATAGTAGATTTCTTCAATATGCAACTAGACTTCTTTCAAAGTGAGAGCACCGTTATACAGAACTATCCAAAGCAAGGCGACTCGACCTATTTAAAGGCGACGTTCACTGTCATAGACAGGGAAATCGGCAGATTCAAGACGATAGGACAAACAGAGATAGAAGATCCGAGATTCAAGATAGAATTAGGGAACGTCGGCAAGAACATAGGACCAAACGAGATATTCATATTCAAAGAATATGACATACTCGAAGGAGGAGTCGACTGGAACTTTCTGAACATGAAGAGAAAAGAGCTTCTGATGATGAAGCATCTGATATATCCTTATATCGGATCTTACAAGTCTATAATAAACGCTATAAACTTCTTTGGATACAACGATTTACAGCTAAACGAATACTATAGGAATATAGACACGAGATCAGAAAACTTCCTAAAGCTTTTCAAGGTAGAGATACCAGACATATTCGACAACACCGTGGAAGGATGGACCGAAAACGACTTCATGAAGCACACTTTTCCAAACGACAATTTTGAAGAGACAAATCTTTTCAACCTGACATACTTCATAACAGACAAAGAAGGAAACAACCAGTTATCTTATAGCCTAGACGACATAACGATAAAACTACAAGGTCTTAAATTTTGGCTGAAACGCAACATAATACCACTTACTCACAAAATACTGGACATAACAGGAAGAGCATACTTCACTGGAGGAATGCAGATAACTCACAGAGTAAGCGACATAAGAATAGTGAACATAAAGGAAAACATGACGCCTGTATCGTTCAAGCTAAACGAGGCATATCTGATGCCTGTGAACAGCGGATCCACCGTCTACAATTGCGTACTGGATTTCTACACAATAGTAGAAGGAATGGGTGCGGATAAAAATCCTACAGGGCTTGTTGCACCGCCAAAGCCATACTTCGAGTTCAAAGACGACCTTGTTCTTCCAGAATACTTTACGGTAAAGATAAGGACCTACAAGACATACAAGGAATGGGCACCCTTTTCTAGCTATATGAAAGGCGACAAGGTATCATACTATGGAAAGATATACGAATCCGCGATTGACAACAACAAGATCAAAAGCCCGAGAAAACACGAAAACGTAGAAGAATGGAGCACAAACGGAAACTATACCACGACAAGCCTCGTAAAATACGAAAGAGAGCTTTTCGTATACAGCGGACTAGGTGCGACATATTCAAATATACCGCCTGTATTGGACCAGGGAGACGACCAAAACTGGCTGAACATAACAGAGTGGATAGAGATAGACCTAGAGCCGGTACAGACGATAGACGAATATAGAAGAATACTGCCACAATCAAGCGCGGCGACATATTCCACAATATCGATGGCGGAAAACGGGCCTCACAAAGCACCTGCTATAGCACCTTTCAACTTCGCAATAGACTCCAACATAGATCCGTTCATAACGATAGAGGTTTCGTCGGAGAATGGATACGGACTGGTATACAGAGACAGAAAGAACTATGAGATAAGAGGATTGAAAGACTTGGTAGACTCTTCTGGAATGAGAGACATAATCGGTCCATTCGAACCAATCGAGACTATATACTAACAAAAAAAGCCTTTAGATTTCTAAAGGCTTTTTGTTTGTTCGCATCGTATTAGTCGTTTGAAGTTGCTGGCTCGATAACAGTCGCTTCTACGGTCTCGGTCATCTTTCTTTTCTTTCTTTCGATTTTTTCTACGATAACTCCTTCTTCGAATGAAGTTACCCAGTTCTGGATATCCGAAGATAAGCTCTTAGCGTAAGAATCGTAGTAGTTGAAAAGCTTGCTGATTGTCCCGATTCTCATCAATACTTTAGAGAAAGTATAAGAGTCTTTTGTTAATCCTTTAACTTTATGCTTTGAGATCAAGTGATAGATATAGGTAATCTCGGTAGCATTTACAGGGAAAGCGATAAGCTCGTCGTCGTTCGTGTATTTTACGTCTCTCATCGTTCCTAGCAATTCAGTTAATTCGATAGCGAAGAAAACCGTGTTGACATCATACTCAAGCTTTTGTAAGATTAAGTCTGTTAAGAATTTCCACTGAGTTCTGTTTAGGTGGAAGTTGTATTTCGCGTCTCTAAGAGAGTTTGTATATTCTTTCCATAATTCTTGAGCTTCTTTGTAGAGACCATCTTTTTCTTCTTCGCTTTTTCCGGTTCCGTCGTTGGTAACCATGAAGTCTTCGATAAATTGAATCCTACCATCCAACAATGTTTCGTTGGTTGTGTCGATAACCAAGTTTTCGACTTCGTTTTCAAAGAACTTAATCTCTGGCTTTACTACGTTTGTTTCAATATTTGACATGTTTTTTGTTTTTCTTTTTTTTACAGACTAGCTGTTGATTCTTTCTATTGATTTTTCTTGATCAGATTCAGTAAGGTCTAAAGATCTTAAAGTCTCCAATTTGTCTTTCGCGTTCGTGTATTTCTCGATCCACTTGTCCTGCTCTTCCATCAGGTCGGAGTGCTCTCCGATAGCAGCAAGATTGTTTCCAGAAAGATATAGGGCGATATTTGCTTCTGCCTCGGCCATCTCCGCCTCGTATCTCTTCTGAAGAGCAGATACGTATTTTTTAGTTATGATGCTCATGATTAGATGATAAATTCTTCGTTTTCCTTAGCATCTTTCTGTTGCTCAGAGTAAAGTTCCTCTACCTTGTTGGCTCTAGCTACTTTTTCTACACCATACTTGTTTACGATAGAAGAAAAAGTGTTAAGGTCAGTGCCTACCAATTTTATCTTTCCGCTTTCCATGTTGATGTTGATCTTGTCGATTTCTTGCTCGATTAAGATTGTGATAGACTCTTCGTCGAATACATCTAAAAGGTCTTCGTTGATGGTCACTTTAAGATCTTTTTTCAAAACGAACGCGAAATCGTCCGCGACTTTAGATACTTTAATCAACTGCTTTTGCTTAGAGCTTCCGATGAACTGGAAGCTTACGTTTACAGGAAACGATTTTTTGTTGAACACTTCCATGAAAAGCTCTTCTGTAGTCTCGTCTAAGTCATAGAATGCTTCTGTTTTTTCTTTTGCCATAATTTTATGTTTTTGAATTTTTATTTATAATGTGGTTTGATACAAAAGTTTGCTAGACAAGTAATAAAAATGTGCCGATTATAGCCAAAGCACCTATTATCGGATAGACTCTCCAATATAGCTTGTCATAATACTCGTTGCTTCTGAAAAGAGAATATCCGATGACCACCAAATAGGAATATTTGTCGACTTTCTTCACTTCGTAGAAGCTATAAAGCTCGCCAAGACCTTTTGATGTCAGAAAGCGAGATATCTCGGAGCTATATTCTTTTATATAGTTCTCGGATATTCGGTCTATGTCGGATTTTTTAAGAGAAAACGCCTCGCCGATTATTTCCTCTGGAATGTTAAGAACCGTATACATCCTTTGTGCCTTGTCGATCCTAAGGCCAAATGTCTGCTCGATTTCCGAACGGTTCTCTTTGATGACTTTTTTATAGAGAGAAAAAAGCCTTATCTTTTTTAAGAAAAATATATTTTTATTCATTGAAATTATATGGATAAAAATAAAAATGTTTGCTATTGCAGGCTAGAATCTTTTTTCTCCGCTAGCTTTTTCTGTGCCATGGCTTCTATGACAGATCCAGGTCCTAGCTTGTTGTTCAGTTCCGTAAGAAGTTCTATTATCATGTCATTCTGCTTTGAATTATCTCCATATTTACCAGGCTTCGAAGTATCCGACTTCTTTGATTTTCCAGCGAAAGTGTTATCCAACAACGAGCTACCATATGTAGAAGCAGGTGATACTTCAGGTGATACTCGAGAAACGGTTGGCATCTGGAATACCGAACTGACACCTCGACTACCATTCTGAATCCTAGAAATTCTCTCCATCTGAGAGATCTTTTTGTCGTTGATGCTATCCATGGCAGATCCCATCTTCGCCAAAGAAGTCGCAAGCTTGTCATATGCCTTGGCAAGATGAAGCATTCCATTTGCCATGTTGATTATAGGATCTCCCGAAAAAGCACCCCTTATCATCGAACCAATGCCGCCTTTCTTGGAATTCAACCTTTCTGCGACCGCCATATAATAGAAAAGGTTGGACGATATGGACTTCATGAGGTTTGGATTTATGGTCGCGTTGAAATACTTGGAGTTCGCGCTGACCGTTTTTGCAACTCGGACAAGCTTTTCGACGGTAGACTGAAGAATAGAAAGAGTCTGAATGTCTACTCCCATATTTTCTATATCTCGAGCCACGGTAACATATCCCGATACTCCTGCACCGACCATTTCCGCCCAAGTCTTGTCAGGATACGAAGTCCATTTTAATCCCTCGACAGAGAAAAGCATCGCAACTCCTACAATGGCACCTGCTATGCTGAGAACTCCGTTTACCATGTTTGAAATGACTTCTGCACCGCTCGTAAAAAATCCGGTATCTTGACTGAGCGCGGTGAATACTGGGGCAAATGCCTGCAATGCTGCACCTACTCCTTCTCCCCACTTCTTGGATGGATACATTCCTTCGTTGAAGGTAGCTGTGTTCTTCGCGAATTCTTGAGCAGCGGTTATTATTCCTTTTGAAACGGTTAATATCGCGGCAGAGAATTCCACTGGGCCTATTCCACCACCACCAATCATCTTGGCTATACCATTGGCCATCAACATAGTATAGACAGGAGAAAACGCAGCCAATGCCGAGCCTATACCTTCGCCCCATTGCTTAGACGGATACATTCCTTCTGTGAAAGAAGTTTTGGCCTTGGCAAATTCGTTGGCTGCAGTCATTATTCCCGTCGAAACAGTGACGATAGCGGTCGAGAATTCTTCAGGACCTATTCCTCCACCACCAATCAGCTTGGCTATGCCATTGGCCATTAGCATCGCATAGACAGGAGAAAAAGCGCCTATCGCGGTTCCAACTCCCTCTGCCCATGTTTTGGTAGGGCCTACATTCCAAACACCGGTGTTTTTAGGATCCGCGAAAAATGAAGCAGCGTCTATGATGCCTTTCGAGACAGTAGTGATGGCAGTCGAAAATTCGTCCGGACCTACTCCACCACCGCCAAATATACTAGCAACACCATTTGCCATAAGCATCGCATAGACAGGAGAAAACGCACCTATGGCGATTCCGATTCTCTCTGCCCACTCTTTGGTAGGACCACCAACGAAGGCAGCGCTTGCGGAGCTGAATGTCCATGCAGAATCTACAATAGATTTAGATACTGCACTAACCGCGTTAATCCCATCCTCTATCCAAGCATCCGGTATTATACCAAGAATACCCACCAACGATGCGAAGGTGGACATAATAGAAGAAACTCCCAACACCCAAAGCAGATCCGGAGCCTTCTTGTAGTTTCCTTCTGCGAGTATGTGAGAGGCAGCAACTACAGTTGCCGCAACCGCTGCAATCGCACCCAATCCTGCCGCAAATAAAAGTGCCTGAGGACCAAATACCAAAAGACCAAGAGCCGCGGCACCGAGTCCGAAAGCAGCGAGGCTCGCACCAACACCAAGTGCCCAATTCAAGCTAGGGTAGTTGCCTTCCTTGTAAGTTCCAAGAGACAATATTCCCGAAGATACTGCTATAACTGTCGCCAAAGCAGGTATTGCGAGAACACCTTTTAATATATTGCTGAATCCTATCTTACCTAGAAGATAAGAGACTCCACCCATCGTAGCGAAGGCAACTCCCATAACCACGGAAGTCTTAAGCAGCTTTAGCAAAAAGTCGTCTTCCATGACGGTGGCCTCTGCCAATATCTTGGAAGATAGCCATATGGCCGTAGAAAACGCGACGAAAATCAAAGGTAGCAGTATCACCGAAGCAAGATCTATCTTGTCTATAGCAGACGCCATTAGCTTGAGAGCAAATGCGAATGCGACAAAAATAATGGATATTCCTAACGCAGACCAGAACTGATCCATCTTTATCACGGTGACCTTGCTCAGCGGATCTGACGAAAGCTGTATGGCATACGCCATAGCAGGTAAAATAAGAGGCACCAGAAGTATAGCGAGAGGATTGTCTATCGATTCCATCGCGTTGATCAATTGCTTCAATCCAAAAGAGACGACCGTGAATATCACGGCAATCATTATCGCGCTAAAGGCCTGTGTCCATCCGATTTCTGAGATGTTCTTCAAGAAGCTGGACGCTCTTACGATACCGTCAGCAACTGCTTCCATCACAAGAGGAAGGAAAAGTATAGCAGCACCCATTGCCAATATGTTATTTCCACCGAACGCACCAATAAGCTTCTTGAGTCCAAATCCAATCACAGCGAACATGGCCCCTATCAATATAGCAGAAATTCCCTGTGCAGGAGTTATGACCGTTATTTTTTTCAATACCCAAGAAGATAACGTGATTCCAAGCGCAATAGCTGGAAGTATCAGCGGAAGAAAAATGACTGCCTTAACGAGCGCACCGATTCCATTTCCAAAAGCACCAAGAAGCTTTTTTATACCAAAAGAAAGAACGGTGAACATAGCAGTAATCAATATCGCAGTGAGTGCCTGATTGATTGTTATAGGAGTAATCATCCTCAACATCCAAGAAGAAACGGTTATTCCAGCAGCGATGGCAGGCAAGACAAGCATAAGGCCTAAAGCAGTCTTGATTATACCACCAAAGCTCATTCCGTCAAAGGCCTTTATTATCTTTTTTATAGCAGGCGACATCAAGCTGAATCCAGTCGCAATCAATATCGCAGTCAGCGACTGCCCCATCGAAACAGGAGATATCTTGGACATGATCCATGAGGACACGGTTATTCCAAAAGCCATCAATATAATAGACGCAGAAACAACGGCGGCCTCCTTCAGGCTCATCTTGAGTGCAGCGACCTTTTCGAAGGCCTTGGCCACGAGCAATATCGCAATCGAAAGGCCTATGACCGAAAGAAAGTTTATGCCTCCGACCAATTTAAAGGCCATGCCTATGGCGAGAACCGCGACCGCTATAAGTAATATCGTTCCGACTCCTTTCTTTATGTTGCTTTCTTGTGCCTTGTTGCCACCAGCAGTCTCGAAATCGCTCTTCTTGTCTGTTGAATTCCTTTTCGACAATTGTATTATAGTCTCTTGATTCTTCAATATCTTCTTAGAATCCGAAAGTAATTGCTTTACGCCAACGTTTATCTCTTTTATGCTCTTAGAAAAGTCGCCACTCTGCAACGCAGCCGTAGTAGGAGACTTGTCTCCCGACTTGGCCTTAAGAGCCTCTGCGATCGCTTCGAGTCCGTCTGATAAATTAGATAGCGCATTTAGTAACTTTTGATCCATCGGATTATATAATTTTAGTATAAACTATATATAAAAAAATCATTTACACTTATTAATATATATGATAGCAAATAATATAAAAGAGATGAAAATAAAGAAGCTAATAAAGTACTATATACTCGGTGAGTCCATCAAGGAAATAGAGCTGAACCGAATCTTGGACAAGATAAGCGGAAGCAAGGCTCTTTCCGAAAAGGAAATGAACTTCCTCAATCTCTACCAGCTGACCAGAGAAGACTATATGAGAGACTTCATGTATCTTTCGAAGAACTCTGCATATTATAGGATAGAAGAGCTTCTGAACAACAAAAGGACCATAATATGCAATCTGCATGACAAATACGGCAGATTTGGCCTAAAGGTCGTAGGAATAGAAAACGTGTTTGAAGAAGATATATGCACGATAACGATGAAGGGCGGGGAAAAGCATAGACTAGACGACAGATTTCTCTACAACCTGATATACAGCATAAAGAAAGACGAATATTCTCTGCAAGAGCAAGACGAATACTTCGAAAAAATAGAAGCGAAAAATGGCGAAGACGATTAAGAGATTCATAGACTTCTTGAAAGAAGAAGTTAACGGAACCGAATTGGTAGGACCGGTAGGTCCAGGATACGGCGAGACCGGACTGCAGAACAAGACGGTGAACGCACACGACACGACGGTCATATTCTGCGAAATGGACTCGAAGTTCTATACAATAGACGACTACAACAACATCTATGGAGACTATCTGAAGTCTGGAGGAAAGCCGCTAGACGGATTCTCGATTGAAAACATAGTTGAGATACTGAATTATAGCTCATAAAAAAATCCTCTATTAGAGGATTTTTTTTATGTCTCAGTCGATTATAAAATTTTTTTTAATTTACTAAAGCCTTACCGCCTCTATGCCAAAAGTTGTCTGATTGTAATATAGATAGGTATTTCCCGCTACCGCTCCATTTGGAACAGTGATTGCGGTTGTTGCGGCACTTCTGTCTACATAAGATGGCAAAGAGTTATTAGAGAAAACGGTTTGCCCGGATAATGTTCCATCTTTGTTGGCTTGATATCCAAAGGCATTGACATTGTTTCCGGTTGAATTCATTCCAGCTTCTGTTCCAAAAAAGTTTGAGTTATGTGCAGTGGTGGCATTATAGCCAGCTTTAGATCCTAAAAAGTTAGAATTATTGGCACTTGATGCCTGATATCCGGATTGAAAGCCCAAAAAGTTTGAGTTGTTTGCACTTGATGCCTGAAACCCTGCATTATTTCCAATAAAGTTTGAGTTGTATGCGTTAGTTGCAACATTTCCTGCATTATTTCCAATAAAGTTTGAGTTGTTGGCACTTGATGCCTGATATCCAGAATAAAATCCTAAAAAGTTTGAGTCATTTGCATTAATGGCGGAATTTCCTGCTTGTAATCCTAAAAAGTTTGAGTTGTTGGCAGAGGTTGCACCATATCCAGAATTAAATCCTAAAAAGTTGGATTGATATGCGTTGGTTGCACTATATCCTGCTTGATATCCTATAAAGTTGGAATAATATGCATCCGATGCCAGATAGCCAGCACTGCTTCCCAAAAAGTTTGAGTCATGTGCACTAACGGCAGAACTTCCCGCATTGAGTCCTAAAAAGTTTGAGTTGTATGCAGAGGTTGCTTGATTTCCCGCCTGATATCCTAAAAAATTAGAATTATAGGAGTTTGATGCCTGAAATCCGGATTGAAAGCCGAAAAAGTTAGAATTAGATGCAGTGGTTGCACTATATCCTGCATTTTTTCCAAAAAAGTTAGATTGATATGCAGAAGTAGATAGATATCCAGCCTGATATCCTAAAAAGTTTGAATCATAAGCATTGGTAGCAGAACTTCCCGCACTAGACCCTAAAAAATTTGAGTTATTTGCATTGGTAGCTGCATTTCCCGACTGAAAGCCCAAGAAGTTAGAATTGTGTGCAGTCGTTGCACCATATCCAGAATTATAACCTAAAAAATTAGACCGGTATGCACCTGAGGCACCATTTCCTGAATTATTGCCCAAAAAGTTAGAATTATTAGCACTTGATGCCTGAGATCCCGAATTATATCCTAAAAAATTAGAATTATTAGCACTTGATGCCTGAAACCCTGCGTAGGCTCCAATAAAGTTTGATCTACTTGCGTTAGTTGCAGCATTTCCTGCATTACTTCCAAAAAAGTTTGAGTTGTCGGCGCTTGGCGATTGATATCCAGCCAATGTTCCAATAAAGTTAGAATTAGACGCAGTAGTAGATTCATACCCTGCACCAGGACCAAAAAAATTAGAATTATTGGCAGCAGATGCCAGATAGCCAGCACCGCTTCCAAAAAAGTTTGAGTTATTTGCACTAGTAGCAGAACTTCCCGCATTGGGTCCTAAAAAGTTTGAGTTGTATGCGGAAGTGGCTGCATTTCCTGCCTGATATCCTAAAAAGTTTGAGTTGTAAGCAGTAGTTGCACTATACCCGGCTTTTTTTCCAATAAAGTTGGATTGATATGAACCAGTTGCAAGATATCCAGAAGTTTCTCCTAAAAAGTTTGAGTTGTATGCACCAGTAGCGGCACTTCCAGCAGCCTGCCCTATGAAATTAGAATGGTATGCGTTGGTGGCACTTTGTCCGGAACCCGGTCCGAAAAAGTTAGAATTTTGCGCATTGGTTGCATTGGTTCCAGAATTCAGTCCTATAAAATTTGAATATGCTGCAGCTGCTGCGCCCTTTCCAGACTGATAGCCAATAAAAACAGAGTTATGTGCACTTGTGCCATTATATCCAGATTCTCTTCCTAAAAAGACAGAGTTGCTAGAGTTTGTAGCCCCAAGACCGGCATCAGTGCCTAAAAATATAGAATAGCTAACTGCGGTTGCGCCCAATCCAGTATTACTCAATCCTGTCGAAAAAAGCGAAGTTGTGTTGACAACCGAAACAGAAGGTGTTCCGGATACATAACCTACCCATATTCCGTCGGACTTGTGGTAGAATCTATCTCCGGTAACCGTGTTATACCATTCATGAGTAAGTGGATATCCAGCAGATATATTGTCGAAATTGGTCGGATTCAATGTGGCAAGTGATATTCCAATAGGAGTATTGGTCGTGTTCGATATAGGCATTTCTTATATATTGTTTTTTATTATTCGATTTATTCGCATCATTCTAAAAAAAGTCATTTTTAAAAATTCTATAGAAATACCAACCAATTTTTATTTGTCGCTATCTGAATATCACCAGGAGTTATGCTAGAAGTTCCGGGATTAAATCTAAAATAGATGGATTGAGTAGTGGAAGCGGTAGCTAGATTGTTTAATATGTCCACAATTCTCGGGCCTTCCAGATTTGACCGATTGAACGATATAGATTGTTTGATTCCACTCAATTGACTAGCATTTCCTAATCTGTTGAGGCAATTAAGATCGTTGATGTTGGTTATTGATCCAATAATGTTGCTCTGACCGGATCCTGCAAATGCGTTGGAAATAGTGAGTCCAGGAATTCTTATCAGACTATTGCAGTTGTAGAACATCTCTCTAAAATCCTGCACGTTTTCGGTATTGAGAAACGTTATAGGTATGTTCTTAAGACTACTACATCCATTGAATGTCTGTCGAAGCCCAAATCCTTCCCCAGTGTTCCAACCAGTGCTTGGAGAGCACGAGAAAGTAGAGATTTGAGTTAGACGAGAACACCCGGAAAATGTCATGTCCATAGATGTTATAGTCATAACTATAGGGATATTGACAATCTCTAGATTTGAGCACCCAATGAACATCCTTCTGATATTTACAAGCTTAATCACGTTCGTAAAAGAAACGACTTTTATCTTCGAACAAGACTCAAACATTCGCTCGGTGGTTGTTAGGTTAGGAACGTTTAGAACAGGAATTTCCACCAATTCAGAGCACCCGAAGAACATCCCTACCATTGCGGAAATAGCAGACAAATTGAATGAAGGAATTGTCTGCAAAAGAACACAAGAACTAAACATCCATTCCATGTTATTCACATTCTGTGTATTGAAAAGAGGCACGCTGGTCAAATTATTGCAATTGTTAAACATGTATGACATATTAGTGACGTTAGAAGTTATAAAAAGAGGCACCGTTTTCAATATCTGACAAGATTCGAACATCTGAGCTGTGCTTGTCAACATCGCTGACGTAGTGAATCCATATACTTTAGAAAGAGATACACAAGATTGGAACATCCTATACATGCTGGTGTTGACTGGCATATTCATTGCATAAACATGTGAAAGAGATACACAATATTTGAACATGTTGCCCGAATTGGTTACCTTTATGGTATTTATTTCCGGAATGAACCTAATCTTTCTGCAGCTTAGAAACATAAATTCCATGTTGGTAACGTTAGAAGTGTCTATCAATGGTATATACTCCAACTGCGATTGCCCAACGAACATGTAGCTCATGTTAGTGACTTTGGATGTATCGAGCAGAGGTATGGTCTGCAGTGAACCACCATGCGAAATCCAATCGGAACTAGTATTCTCTACAAAAGCAAGACCAGTTCCAGTGGGTACATAGAACATGAAACTCATGTTGACGACTTTGGACGTATCGAACAGAGGTATTTGAGAAAGAGATATACACTCTTGGAACATTCTAGACATGTTTGTAACGTTCGAAGTGTCGAATAGAGGCACAGAGTTCAACACACGACAATATGCGAACATGCTCAACATGTTGGAACAGGACGCAGTGTTTAGTAAAGGAACTTCTGAAAGAAGATAGCATACTGAAAACATGGATTCCATGGTAGTAACCTTAGAAGTATCTATAAGCGGTATTGTTTTTACCTTGTAGCACCTCTGGAACATGAAAGACATGTTCGTAACTTTCGAAGTATCGAACCAAGCAAGGCCCCTTGTTCTTCGGTCAGATACAAGGCTTTGACAATTATTGAACATATATGACATGTTCATAACGTTTGATGTAGTAAGTCCAGGAAATGATATCATGCTCCTACAATCGCTGAACATATTCGACATATCCAAACATGCCATCACATCGTAATATGGAATAGTCAATAGGCTAGCACATCCGCTGAACATTCCCTGCATGTTCGTGACCTTAGACGTATCGTAGATTGGCGAATCCGGTAAGTAATAGAGAGTTTTACATCCGTTGAACATATATGACATGTTCAACACGTTTTTAGTATCAAGCCAAGGAGCGGTGACTAAAGAAGAGCATCCGCTGAACATATTCGACATGTTCGTAACGTTGGACGAAGTCATCGAGGGTATATAGTTAAGAGTATAGCATCCACTAAACATGGATGTCATATTCGTGCAACTCAATGCAGAAATCTCGTCAGGAAGGTCTATAAGAGACCCACAACTGGCAAACATCTGGTAAAAGGTGGTGGATCGAGATGTGTCTATTCTGACTTTTCTTAGTGAAAAAATATTATTAAACAGACTTGACATATCTGTAATGCTGTTTGTTCCGACAAAATTAACATACTCTAGGCTATAGTGGTTCGTACCCAAGCTAAGCAAAGATATGGAAGACCCCGCCAATTCCAATTCCAATAGACCCGTCCTATAAGTGCTTGTGTTAAATGAAGAATGAGAACCAGAAAGGCTGATTGACGTTAAATTTCCAGAAGTGGATATCTGTATGACAGCCTGCCTATATCCTTCCGAAGTAAGCGTACCCGCACTGAAGCTTCCAAAGATGAACTCATGTCGAGCCTGCACTCCGTTAGACACCACTTGAGAATCCCCGTCTCCCCATTCTATGCTATATGTTCCGTTGGACGAATTCGCACTGATTGCGAAGAAGTTTCTCGATTCGTCATATACAGAAAGCAGTAAGTTCACCTTATTATCACCGACCGACACTCCAGGCAGAGTTGCCCAATCGGCCTTTCTGACGTATGTTCGTCTAGTATCTGAAGGAGTTCCCAGAATGTCGGTGTCTACCAATTCGTAGAGCACTCTTTTTCCTGCGGCAATCCTATTGTTGTGTAACAAAAATCTACTCATCTTATGATCTTGATATTCTTATCCAGGTATTGTCCTCAACTGCCGTGAAAAAATACGTGCTGTCGTAGTGTGACTGTCCTTGGTATGTTCCTGTTATCGGAGTACTACCGATATATGCACGAGCCGACCAATTGGAAGGATTCTCCAAATTGGTCGCGATAGCTCCTCCCGACGGAATCAAATAGTCGAAAAACGGTATTTCGGTAACCACGCCTCCCGCAACGGTCGATCCCAGTACCGCTGCCTGAGAAACGGTCTGTATTTTTTGATAGCTGACGACTTCGTTATTTATCGTTATCGTTCCAGTATAGTCGCTATATATGTCCCCCATAAGTGTCCTGCTTTTGGCATATCCATACGTATTTCCGATGAATACGGTATTCTCGGATAGAGAAAGAGATGGCGTTGTTCCGAAGAATAGATTTCCATTTCCGTCGTTCAGCATTATCTCGCCTCCAAAATTAGAGTATACAAAAGGAGTTATAGATCCTTTGGTGGTCGGCAGCGAAGCTGTCCAAGAGCTTGTCACGTCGCTTGTCTTTATAACGACATTTCCAGAAGTTCTGCCATGCAAGGATATTTGTCCGCCTATTCCAGACGTACTCGATCCTATGGTAAGAGGATGCGTAGGAGAAAAGTTGCTTATTCCGACATTTGTACCGACATTGTATATAGAGGATGTCGAAGATAGGTTTTGAGCAGAGTTCCAATAGGGAACATATCCGAAAACTCCCGATCCCGTAGCGATAGTCGGATCTGTACCGATGGTTATACTATCAGAGGTTCCGCCACCGGTAAGAAGGCCAGTCACCAGAACTTCAGAAATGTAACTTACCCAAACACCATCCGCCTTGTGGTAGAATCTTTCCCCAGTGTTTTTGTTGAACCATTCTTGTGAAATTGGATAGCCTGCTGCAACATTGTCGCCTGAAACAGGATTCGTGTTCGCGAATGAGATTCCGATAGGAGTATTGGTAGTGTTCAATATTGACATTTATTGTTCTTTATTTTTATTCTATTTTTGAGTCGATTTAATTATTCTACCAAAGATCGTTCCAAGAAGATCCATCATATGCCCTTAGCATGCTGGCGGTACTGTCAAAATAGACATCTCCTGCAGAGGCAGTCGCAGGCTGTGCACTTGGAGTCAAATTCAGTACAGTGCTCAAGGTAACTCTCGAACCGCTATCCTGTATAGAAGAAGTGGCAGAGATGGTAGATCCCGATGTCCACTTTGGAACATAGTTCAAAACTCCAGTAGAGGTTGCCTTCGGAACATTCACAAACTCTATTCTATTAGAGTTAGAAACGGTTCCACCATTCACATTCAACCCGCCGTTTATTATAACAACTTTTCCAGTAGAGCTTATATCCAATATGCCATTTACTTCTAGATCTCCATAAAGCAGATATTCCGAATAGGCAGGGACCGCGATCCTCTCGTCGGAAACTATCCTATATTTAATAGCAGATCCGTCTCCGGATACTGCTGGCTGATTTACTCTGAATTTTGTTCCGTCATACACAAGATTGTATATGTTCGAGCTATTGAGGTCGTTTACCAATAGGTCGGAAATACCGGATGCATCCTGTTTCTTCATGTCCTTCTGTCCCAGACCGTTTATGTTCAGCGTGGCCGAGCTTCCAGAATTGGAAGTCCCGAATTGAATCAGATAAACCGCCTCCGATGAATATGTGAAGAAGTCTCCCGTGGTTATCGTATAGTCTACCCCATTGACACTAGATGCAGAAAGGTGTCTGACCTGATTCAATCTTTCTTTGTACCATTGTCCCGTAGAATATGTACCTTCGTATCTATAGAAAGAATTGTCTTGGTCGTTTACTCTTATAGTCATACCGTCCGATGGCAAGGTAGTTACCCAATTCGATATACTAGATTTGTACTCTGCTATGTATCCTCCGACCAAACTACCAGAATATTCAGTATTCGTAAGCGACGCGAAGCTTCCTGACAAAGAAGCAGCACTATCTAATCCAACTAAGTATCTATCCCCATCCAAAGAAAAAGGAGTGCTCATAGTCACGGATAGCACAGGTTCTAACCAGCTTGATCCACCTGCAGCACCTCCTGCTCCACCAGAAAAAACAACCCAATTTCCATTGTCCATAAGAGTGGTGCTATTGTTATTATATTTATATTTAAGCTGGTATGTCGCGTTGTTTGCCGCCGTCGCATCTTTGTAGACAGTACAAAGCATTCCCCATTGCCTTCTGGAATCCATTATGTTGTCTCTATCAACAAGAGTTTCGACTTGATGATGTCCGCCGTTTATTTCAAAGGCGAATGCGGACGCCATCGGCATTGTGGCGTTTATCGGTCGTATCGCGGCACCTACTAATGTACCATTGTTGTTTTGAATCGGCATATATCTTTATCTTTATTTTTTAGCTTATGTTTATTGTAGATTTCCCATAAAAAGTGTTGCTTATCCAAACATCGTAAGGCACTCCCGAAAATCCATACTCGTTGACGAAGGTGTAATTACTCTTAACCTTGGTGAAAGTGGTGACGGAGAGCCCGTTTACCGTGAAGATAGGCTCTCCGAAAATTGTCGGCCAAGCGAAGAACAGATAGTTGTTCTCAGCATCATAGTCAGTGAGTGTTAGATTCTTTGTAGTAGTGAGTTTCTTGTCGACTATCGGCCTATTGTATGTAGCAGGAGTCGCCTTTATCGTATTGCTATTTATCACACTATCGACTAGAATTTTAGATGCAGCGACCGCTGCAGAATTGCTACCATCCGGCTTTATGGTCAAATCAGGATTCGAAAGTGCGCTTAGATCCAGTGTACCATGATATCGATAGTTCATCCAAACAACGGAAGTCGACGCGATAGCCGTGCTTGTTCCATCTCCAACAGTAAGCGTATACGTATTGGTGACACTAAGGCCAGGTGTCGCACTATGCGTGGCATAAGTAACTATAGAAGCAGGAGTCGTCCCATTTGTGCTCGTAAAAGTGGCAGGAATAGTATTATTCTGTGTGACGACAGAAGGTATTGGTGTTATCGGCGGAGTACCAGACAAAAGCTGTATTGAGGCAGCGTTTATCGGCTTTTCGAATTTATTCAAAGTGAAATTCAAAGTAACCGAGATAGGCGCTCCAAATTGCCTGGTTCCACCCCCATTCAAAGCACAAGTTGGTGGAGTGTATGGATAGAATATCCTATCCAACACATTCTGTATAGTTCCACTAAAAGTAGATCCAGTCGGGACGCCGCCTACAGCAGCAGCACTTGATAGACGAGTTCTATCATATCTAAGATCCGCAGAAAAAGTTCCTGAAGACGATAGTCCCAAGCTTATATCCTCGACTCTATTCCATAGGGTCCATACCGCGTCCCTGACATCTTTGGCGTCGATAAGATTCGTGTTGTTGTCAGGTATGTTGGCAAGCAGATCTGAAATATAGCGATAGTCCGCTATGACGTTTTGATTGCCATAATTGTTGTCGTATATATTGTTTCCCGTGTTATAACTCTGTGTAGGCATATGGGTTTATTCTTTTTTGTTATATATTAAATTTCCATGACGCTTTATTTTTATTTACATGCATTATCGCTATATTTGTAGAACAAACAACCTAAAAAATGAAAGAAAGCTTATTTAGATTCATTGAAGAAAAAGCGCCCGGTGCCAAGCCGCTGCTTCTCGTCATTCGCGGATCGCACGCATATGGAACAAATATCGAAACCTCTGATACAGACTACGCAGGAGTATTCATCCAATCACAAGAAGACATCTTTGGCTTCGGATACAAAGAACAGATCAACGACGACAAGAACGATACCGTCATCTATGAAATCAAGAGATTTCTTCAGCTGCTATCAAGCAACAATCCGACCGTTTTGGAGCTACTGAGCTCCCCAGAAGACTGTATCATCTACAAAGACCCTATCTTCGAACTCGTGCTGGAGAACAGAGACAAGTTCATCACAAAGATATGTGCCAAGTCTTTCGGCGGATACGGAAAGATGCAGATACAGAAAGCAAAAGGACAAAACAAGAAGCAAAACTGGGAGAAAGACAAAGTAGCGAGAAAAGACTTGCTTGATTTTTGCTATGTTATTGATGGCGAAAAATCAATTCCTTGGAAAAAATGGAATGAATATGGAACTTTTGACGAAAAATTCATAGGTGCGGTAAATGTTCCAAATGCAAGAGACGTATACACTCTGTTTTATGATATAAATTCCGACCGTTGCTTTAGTGAAAGACATAAATTATCTTTTAGAGAAGGCGAAATTTCAGATTATCAAAGAGCTGGTGTCAAAGTTGGTTTAGGATACAAAGGCCTTGTCAATACAGGACATCTAGATGAAAATGGCAACGTAAACTATGGCATTTCGAACCAACTTAGATTGTCCTCTATTCCAAAAGGTGAAAAGTCTATCTGCAACATCGTCTATAACAAAGACGGATACTCAGAGCACTGCAAAGACTTCAGAGAGTATCAAGAGTGGCTGGAAAAGAGAAACCTTCAAAGATGGGTGGATGTCGAGTCCCACGGACAGAAAATCGACGGCAAGAACATGATGCACTCTAGAAGGCTGATGGATATGGCAAGAGAAATCGCATTAGGAAAAGGAATCAATGTTCGAAGAGAAAACGCGAAAGAGCTTATCGATATCAGAAGAGGAAAGGTCGATCTTCAGACTCTTATCGACCAAGTCGAAGCAGAAATCTCGGAAATCGACCATCTTTTCAAAATATCTGGCCTTCCTGATTCAGTAGATGAAAAATTTGTCGATGGATTGCTGATCAAAATCAGGAAAAATATATATAACATCCTATGAGTACAATGATATTGACAACGATGTTTATGTTAGGCTTTCTTTTCGCGAAGATGGTCGAATCCTTGAAGAGAAGGATAAGAAGCAGAAAGGCACTGAAAGACTGTGCAAAGCAATTCTACGAAGTTATGAGAAACCTGAAGAAAAACAGGTCAGTCTTCATAAGTAGGGTAAACCAGACTGTCATGATAGATATGAAGCTGAAAGAACATGATATAGTAAACATAATATATCTGATGGACAAAAAATTGGTGTGCATATTCAAGCAAGAAAAATGTATCTACAGCTCGGATACCATAGGCAAAGAGATAGGCGAATCCATAATAGCCAAGATACATGAAAAGTATGGCAGAGAAATAAACGACGTGGTGCAAGTATTGGGAGTGACCATTTCCAGAGAAGAGCTGGCATCCAAGATGAAAGACTTCGAAAAGACATATCCAAAGATGGATCTTGAAAAGATTCAGAAAAAAGAAGATTCGGACATAGATAAGATAATAGTAGAAAACGAAAGAAGACTAGACCTCGACGAGATTTTAGATAAAATAAACATAGTCGGCATGGATAGGCTGACAACGGAAGAACTGGATTTTTTAAAAGAACAAGGTAAAAAATAAAAAAGATGGAAAGAATCGCAATGCACAGCTACAACTATTTGATGAACAGTTGCTTTGAAAGAATAAAAGAAGGAAAATGCTATGACATGGAATTCAAGCCATATACCATATGCTTTATCGAAAAGCTGATATTCTATTTCGAAGAAAGAGAAGAGTATGAAAAATGCAAAGTGCTTCTCGACTTTTCAAAAGAAAGGTTCGACCACGAAAGAAACTATGCGATGGTATAGCAAAAAATAATCCATAAAATGGAAATAAGACAGACATCGATTTTAGAAGAATATAGCGATTCAAAAGAGGAATGCACATTCGAGTACGAAATATCGGAAATAGAACAGTATTTCATCGACGAATGCGATAGGCTAGCCGAAGAAACCGGCGAGACACATTTTCTTTTCGATACAAAGCTATCTAACTTCATAAAGAAGAAGAAAAGCATAAACAAAGAAGAACTATGTCTTCTCGAAGAAGAAGCATATCATATAGGAACCGAAATAGATTTTGGTGCGATGCCGTCTAGGTTCTCGTACTACGACACAGAGACGAAACTAAAAGACAGATATGAAAAGTATACTTTCGCGACTCGATTCATAGAGTCTTTACATTTCGTTCCGTCTGAGTTCAATCTCGGACAAGAAATGGAACAATCATATATTCTAGAGCTGAGAGAAGGAGAAGATATGGAAAAGTTTATTATAAGACTACAACCTAATCTTTTTGTTAAAATTATACATATAATAGACGATTTTAATACAATATACAACGGTTTCTTCTCAAAAAGAAATATGTTTGAATCAATTGACAAACATTCTGGAAATCTATCGAAGATTCTAATCAGAGATTCCAAGATAAAAAACATATTATCATGAAAAAAGAGAGCTTTGAGGCTCTCTTTTCTTTATTTAAGCAATGCGTAAAACTCTTTGAAGTGCTTGATGCGATCCACCAAGCCTATATTTCCGCCATTTACTCTCTTTGTTACTTTAGCTACGACATCGTCGGTCGATCCCAAGTCGCATATAGACCATAGCTTGTTCGAGTTGAAGAAGTATGCCGCAGATGCAAGCGGATATTTTGTAGCGACCAAATCAGGGTTCGCAACGCAATCCTCTCCGATGAATTTAGTGAATCCTTGATAGTTTGATTTACCAGTCAATTGTAAAAAACCTCTTCCTCTGAATTTGAATCCTTCTTTAGAAGACTCGTCGCCGTTGCCCATTCTGTTTGCATAGACTTTAGAAGCTATCTTTTCAGGGTTTCTCGAATATGCAGTAGTGTCGCCAGGAAAATACTTTCCAAATATCTTCTTCAATCCGTCGGCAGAATAGTTCAGGTTTTCAGTGACTGCCTTGAATCCTGCAGACTCATGTCCGCATTGTGCCAAGAAATGAGCAAGCCTCAAAGGACTGTTTATGCCGAAAGCGTTGCATGTAGAAGGTATTTGCTGGAATACAGAATCAGGAATGTGTCCTTTTATCCTATTTATGAAAGATAGCGGCGCTGATGATTCAACTTTTGATGCATTGAGCTTTGTCCAGCTAGCGTCTCCAATGATGCCATCTGCCTGTAATCCATTTTTAGACTGCCATTCTTTTACAGCTTTCTCTGTTCCAGGTCCGAAAGATCCATCTGCAACCAGTCCTAGCTTTTCTTGAAGAGCTTTAACGTCTTCCCCTTTTGATCCTATTTTAAGAAGCATATTTAAAAATTCTATTTTTTATCTAATAAATTTAAGAAAGCCAAATTTATAGTATTAGTATATCATGATGTTACATGTTTTTAGGTGTTTTTCCAGATGAAATAATTTCCTTTTCCTACACTTTCACCTTCTTTGTAATATTCAGAATCAAGCAATCCTCCAATCAATTTCAATAGAAATTCTTCGGTGAAAAACTCGTCTAGCTTTTTAACAAAAGCTTCTTTTCCTACTAAATCAGAAAGCTTCATAGATATATCGTCTGTTAAAACAACATCTTTCTTACAAAGCTCATCATATAGATGATCTATTATATTTGATTCTATTATATCAATATCTTCTTTTGAATAAATGAAAACTTCCTCTTCTTCCTCTATTTTAAAGTAATGCTTGTCTGTATCCACTAAATCTATCGATCCTAAGTTAGTATCAAAAACATCAGCCAACACTTTCTCCATGTTTAGATCCGCTTTTTCGATTCCTTTATATAGACACTGCTTCATAGAAGCAATCTTGAACTCGTCAGATTCGAAGAATTTGAAATTCTCGAAAGTAAGCACTCCGTCAGATTCCATATTGACTCTGTCTTCGATCACGTCAGAAAGGACTCTGTCGATTCCAGTTATCTCGTTCAATTTGTTTCTTATAAGGAACTTCTTGAATCTATCGCTTCCAGGTTGAAGGTATCTTTTTAGATTCGAAGGCCTGATCTTTCCTTTTGACATGTATTCGTCTACCAACTCGTTTACAATCTGATAGTATTTGTTCGCGTCTTCTCTGCTTTTTATTGACATTTTTTAGATTATTTTTCTGTATATGTATATATTAAAAAAATTTTCGCCTTTTTATAAACAAAGCCTTTATAAAAACATATATAAGTATATAACAAAAAACAAAAAGAAAAAAACTATGAAAAAAGCATTATTTTTAGCAATCACAGCAGTAGTATTAGCATCTTGCGGTGGAAAATCAACTGAAGCAGCAGAAACTCCAGCAGTAGAAGCAGTAGCAGCAGACACAACAGCTACGGCAGTAGTAGCAGATACTACAGCAGCGGCTCCTGCAGCAGAAGTTAAAGTTGAGGCAGCTGCACCAGCAGCAGTACCAGCTAAGTAATCTTCTAAGCAAGAAACTTTTAAAAAAAGCGCGACGATATATTTGTCTCGCTTTTTTGTTTTGCACATTGTGCATTTAATATATACATAATAATTAATATATACTTTATGAACCTAGCACAAACAAGAGCATACTACAACACCAAACCCGTCGAATTCGTGGTTAGAGAACACTATAACCTTATCGAAGACAACGAATTCATACCTAGATTCTCATTGAAGAACGTAAAGGACATAGCCAACATACCTATCAACGAGCCTATCAAATACAACGAACAGACGATGATAAAGGCTATCAAATACGGAATGATATTCCTTCTAAACTACAAAGGAGAAGAAGATACACACTTTGCGGGCCATGAGAGAGTCATTTATCCAATGGTGATAGGAAGGTCTTCAAAAGGAAAAACCTTGTTGAGAGGATGGCACCTAAACGGATGGTCTGTGTCTCAGAAAAGGCATATAAACAAGATTTGGAGGCTTTTTAGAACAGACAGGATACTTTCTATGACTTTCACAGGATCTTTCTACAGGTTGGCTCCAGCAGGCTACAACATGAACGACAAAGGAATGAGAGGCGGCATCATAGCCAAGGCAGATTTCAGCGAGATAAGAAGAAACCAGCAAAGCCTCGTCAACCAGAACAAGATTCTCAACAGAGAAGAGATAACGCTTGGAGACGACAGAAAATTCGCGACCATAATAGTCAAGGAGACAGATACACAGCTAGATCTTACGAAGGCAATGGAAAACGCCTATGTAAACAACATCAAAGACACAGTCGCTCTTAGAGTCTCTTTCCTAAAAAGCGTATACGGAAACAAATACGTAGCGGTTTTAGGAGCATTAGGACAACCAGGAAACACCGTGAAGATACAGACAGACAAAGGCGCGCAGCTGGGAGTCTTCAAAGTGCTTGACTCAGTCACAGGACAAGTATTGAAAAACATAAAGAACGTAAAAGGAAACACCCTATACGACCTATATCTATTCGATAAGAAATTATAAAAAAATACAAAAAAAATGAACAAGCTACAATCATTCGAATCGTTCAACGAGAAGAAAAAAGACAAATGGATTCAAGACGCGATCAAAAACCCGGGCGCACTCAAGAAATCTCTAGGAAAAGAAGAAGGCGAAAAGCTTACAAAAGCAGAAATCGAGAAAGAGATCAAAGAGCTTAAAGCAAAGGACAAAGATCCGAAAAAGCCAGGAACTCAGCTAGACAAAAAAGACGCCACCAAAAAAAGAAGATTGGAGCTTGCAAAAACTCTAAGCTCTCTAAAAGAAGGCCATGAAGAAGGAACTCAGAACTATATGTTCTTCGGAAACCTGAAGACCATCAAAAGGCTGGTTGACAAGATGCTAGAGATGGACGAGGCAGAAGTTGACGCCATTCTTACAAACGGACACAACTGGGCATTAGATCATATCGCAACATCTAAAGACGATGTAGAAGAAGTATTCAACTTTCTGGCAGGACATGATGATGAAGAACATCACGAAGAAAAACCACTATTAGGCGGACCTGAATCATCTCACACAGTTCATGACAATATGTATAAGTTTCAATAAAAATAAAACCTTGCCTTAAGCGAGGTTTTTTTATGGCAAACAAATCGAGAGTTTTTCACAAACATTCGCTATATATTTCGATATAATAAGGTAGAAAAATATATAAAAGATGATAGAAGAGATAGACGAATTCATCACATTCATGATGAGCCACAAAGACGACGAGCGCCTTTCGATCGAGAAGGACATAAAATACGGACACAGAAACTATTGGATAACCTTCAACATCGACTCTGATCCAAAGTCGAACTCAAACAAGCATTATGGAAACATATCAGGAAGGATGACGATACACTTCGACAGAAGAAACGAAGCCGTCTTCATTTCTTCCGACATCGCCGAAGCATCGCAGATAGCCATCGAAGACAAGGCTCTTCTAGACAAATGGTGCGATATACTTGAAAAGCATATAAGCGGCAACCTGAAGTCCGATTTCAGAGAAATCGTAGAGCAGTCTCTATCAAGCTGCTACAACAAAAACATCCATAGAGAATGGAAGATGAAAAAAATACTCGACGAAGAAGATGAATCTTTATAACCAAGACGAACTAGACAGAATACAAAAGACCAAAGAAACCAACGACAGACTGGAAGAGCTCTTCAACGACAAGAGATCGGAATGGAACAAGCAGGTAGAACCGCTTTTCAAAGCGCTTACGACAGACCTTTCCAATCCTTCTAACTCTAAATACATATTGGAAGCACAGTCTATTGCGCTGTCTTTTAGGCAACAGATAAACGAAAACATAAACTTTTTCCTAAACAAAAGAAGCAAGGAAACAACGAAGATAAAGAAGCTTAGGCAAGACAAGTTCGTATTCTACGCAATCGGCTTTCAAGTAAAGACGAACATGGGAGAGAAGGCAATCCTAATCGACGCACATATCGCGGAAAACGACAGATGCATAGAGCTTATCGAATCCTATATTACGTTTCTTAGGGACACCGTCAAAAATCTAGAAGCGTTCGGATATTCAATAAAGAACATGGTCGAGCTTATGAACTATCTAGGACGATAAAAAAAATTTATATAAAAAAACCACTCAATCGAGTGGTTTTCTTTTTCTATAGCATTTCCCTTATGTTCTCCTTTATGAAGGCCTCTATCTTTTTGAGATTCCTCAAAGATGTCTTCACATCCAGCTGAATCCTCCAATTCTTTACTTCGGTGTCTTTGTCTTCCGTTACTTCCTCGACTACCAGCTCTATCTCTTGCTCGTCGACCGTCTCGAACAATTCCTTATCGCCGCTCTTGGCATTAAGCATCTGGTCGAACGTCATCAGCATCCTTCCGCCGCTTGCCGGATTCTCTATGACATACTTTCCTTCCAAATCTCCTTCCGAAGATGGAGAAAATATATGTCCTGCGTCGTATATCTTCACCTTTTCGAAGAAATCCTCTACATACCAGTCTTCTTTTAGCCTAAATCTAATCATTGTCTATCTTGTTTGCTTATTTATATGATATCTATTATACTTTGTTTTTTAAACAATCTCTAAAAAAATAATATAAAAAAAACATAAAAAACATAAACCAAAGATAAATGAAATTAGACGAAAAATTTTTAGAAAAGTATCTGAACAGCAGCTCTCCGACAGGATTCGAATACGAGCTTGGGGGACAGAAAATCTGGATGGACTATATCTCCAAGTATGTCGATAAAGTAGAGCTAGACAACTATGGCACCGCTTATGGCATCATGGGAAACTTGGACTCAGACTTCAAAGTCGTAATTGAGGCACATGCAGACGAGATTGCTTGGTTCGTAAACTACATCGATTCGAAAGGATACATCAAGGTGATCAGAAACGGCGGATCCGACGCCACCATCGCTCCTTCTATGAGAGCGACGCTCTGGGGAGACAAAGGGCCAGTAGACGGAATCTTCGGACATCCGGCGATCCACATCTCTTATAGAAAGAAAGAAGCAGACTTGGATTCAATCTTCATCGACGTCGGTGCTTCAAGCAAAGAAGAAGTCATCGAGATGGGAATAAACGTAGGCACAGTTATCACCTTCAAAGGCGATTTCATGAAGCTAGGCAGCGACTACTATACAGGAAGAGCACTAGACAACAGGATCGGCGGATTCATGATCGCAGAAGTGGCCAGGATGCTCAAAGAAAAAGGAAAGAATCTTCCGTTCAAGCTCTATGTAGTAAACTCCGTGCAAGAAGAGATCGGGCTCAGAGGAGCACAGATGATTGCAGACACTATCAAGCCAAACGTAGCCATAATCACAGACGTATGCCACGAGACATCTTCTCCGTGCTATACCGCTAGCAAGGAAGGCGAGCATGTCGCAGGACAAGGCGGCGTGATCACAAGAGCGCCTGCAGTGCAAAACAAATTGAGAAAGCTGATTCTAGACACAGCAGATAAGAAGAAGATTCCAGTTCAGCTGGCAGCAAGCTCTACTTCTACAGGAACAGATACAGACGCATTCGCTTATTCGAACGGAGGAGTTCCTTCTGCATTGATTTCTTTGCCTTTGAAATATATGCACACAACGGTAGAAAGTACTCATAAAGACGATGTCAAGAATGTTGTCAAGCTAATCTATCAAACTCTTTTGAACATAGAAGAGAATCATGACTTCAAATACAACGCATAAAAGAAAAGCCGCTCAAACGAGCGGCTTTTTTATTTATTTCTTTTTCTTTCTAGCTTTGGCTGCTTTAGCCTTTGTCCATAGATCAGTATCTGCTTTTCTAGCACCGCCTGCGCCGGTTATGAAACTATTTACGCGACCAGTTGCCCAGGCCTGCTGTGGTGTCCCTGGACGATGACCAGAATTCCAGGCCGCGGAGCCACGCTTATAAACTTTTTTAAGAATTCCGACAGGAATTCCACTCTGTTTTGATTTGTTTTTAATCATTTTTCCAGCTTTCGAATTGGGATTGTCAATTGAACCAGCAGTGGCTTCCTCAAGTATAAGTATATCCTCTATTAGATAGTAGTATTTTTCATAATCAACTTCTTCTGAAAATGATTCGAATGTTAATATATTTTTCATTCCTTTCCGAATTTTTTTTGATAGGCGATAGTGGCCGCAGATTTTTTGGTCTTGACTCTTTTTCCTTCTCCGCCTTTTCCAGAAGCGTAGTCAGCGTCCCAGTCTTTCTTGTATTCTTTCTTTCCTACGAACCTGTCAATCTCTTTCTTCATCTTTCCAGGATTCGCGGTGAGGTATTTTCCAGGTATCTTCCTGCCTTTATATCTCTGCGCTTTCTTAGCCTCGTCAATGCCCAATATAGACTGAATATCCTTTTCAATAAGCTCCAATCCTTCGTCCATAGACTCTACCTCGGTCTTGAAGTCTACCGTGTCGCCAGCGATCTTCGTAACATGCAAGTCGTCTATGTCGAACTCGTATCTCAAAGAAAGATCCCCTGTGCTAAAATTAACCAGCAGCTGATGGTCGTCTTTGTTCTCCCATTCGTATATAAGGTTTTCTCCGTCCGAAAACCCGTCTATCAGGTCTTTAAGCTCCTGCATCTTCGCGTCGATCAACCCGGTCGTCTCCACGAACTCTCTTATAAATTCATTCCATTTCTTTATCATTATTTATATATTAAAAATGGATAAACAAAATTCTCTCTTTTCTATATCATGTAGACAAATAAAACTTATTATGGCAAAAGCAGGAAAAGACAAATTCAGGATAAAATCAGAAAAGCTCCCAGAATTCATATCCAAGCTAGAAGACTTGACCAAGATATCCGATAGCATAAAAATCAAGATAGAAAGCCAAAACACCATGATATACTCTATCCTGGGAAAGGCAACCGTTCTCGCGTTCAAAAACTACAACATACCTACAAGCGAGCTTTTCGAGGTAAAAGACGACTTGGAATACGGAATAGACATCATCATCCTAAACGCCAAGAAGTTCGTAAAGAACCTAAACTTTCTAAAAGAAAGCGAGAAAGTGACTATCGAGATAACACACAAAGAGTCGCAAGAAGACGACAGCATAATGGACGCCAGAGCTCTTCAGATCGTTGGCGGAAAGCTTAAGGTAAACTGGATCGGAGGCGAGCACTACGAGATAAAAGACATGAACAAAAAGAAGCTTGACCAAGGGCTCAACATAAAAAACAGCAGATGGTCTTTCAACATCGACAAAGGCGACTTTGCGGACATCAAAAAGCTTTCTTCCATAAACGGAGACAGAATACTTCAGATTGGAGTAAGCTCAGGAAAAGTGGTGATATCCGAAACGGCTGCTTGGGAGATGGAAATAGACACGATAGACGCAGAGCGAAGCGCTAACTTGATACTTAACAAAAAGTTCTTGGGATGCATCAACGACAGCGACAGCATACAGTTTCACATATTTGACAACTTTATGCTTGTAAAGCACGAAGACTCAAATTTGATGTTGAGCTTTGAACAAAATTGGGACGAAGAAGACGAATAGAAATTCGACTACGATTTTAAAAAATCTTCTTCGGTCATTTTAGATTTGGTTGAATTTATAAATCTTTTAGTTATACATAGATTCTCGATAGATCCTATAAAATTTGGATCTATCGAGTTTTTGAATCCATAAAAAACAGATATTTTATGATCCATAGTTGGATAGAATCTGTGTGTATGCGAATTCGACAGATAACCTTTTATAAACTCATCATCATAATAATCATATCCATCCCAATTTTCATATAAACTCTTCTTATTTTTTCGAGTAAAACTCTTAACTGAGTTTTTATAAAGTTGCCACTCTTTTAAAACATCACCAGTTTTTATAATGCCGTTTTCAACTTTAGTATTATATGTCTTTTCTGTATTTGTATAATAAAATCCATATCTTTCTAACTTTGTATTATACATTTTATTTGAATTATTGTAATTCTCATCACCATATTTCATATCTTTGGAATACTTAATCTTATTTACAAATTCTTTCATATAATCATCATCAACGTTTTTCCAAAATTCTTTAATCTTATCAATATTATTGTAATTTGAATTACCGTATCTTAATTCTTTAGTTAATTTACCTAGTTTTACAAC
>Ga0247722_10000281_pt1 | contig 33241 bp, 31 predicted proteins | sample MSEWelMarce3H_FC_FD_189094 | JGI IMG/M metagenome (GOLD analysis project Ga0247722, IMG submission 189094) | Subsurface sediment microbial communities from gas well in West Virginia, United States - MSEEL Well Study Marcellus 3H_FC | ecosystem: Environmental > Terrestrial > Deep subsurface >... | reverse complement strand
TTCTCCATCAAATTCAATAACAGGAACAATTACAATATCACCATCATCATCTAATACTATATCTTTAACAGTTTCTCCATCAGTTTCGATAACAGGTTCACCTTCAATGTCTTCATCACCATCTAATAGTAATTCTCCTTCCATTTCTCCATCAAATTCAATAACAGGAACAATTACAATATCACCATCATCATCTAATACTATATCTTTAACAGTTTCTCCATCAGTTTCGATAACAGGTTCACCTTCAATGTCTTCATCACCATCTAATAGTAACTCTCCTACAGTTTCTCCATCAGTTTCGATAACAAGTTCACCTTCAATGTCTCTATCTCCATCTAATACTATATCTTTAACAGCTTCTCCATCAGTTTCGATAACAGGTTCACCTTCAATGTCTCTATCGCCATCTAATAGTAATTCCCCTTCTGTTTCTCTATCAGTTTCGATAACAAGTTCACCTTCAATGTCTTCATCTCCATCTAATACTATATCTTTAACAGCTTCTCCATCAGTTTCGATAACAGGTTCACCTTCAATGTCTCTATCGCCATCTAATAGTAATTCCCCTTCTGTTTCTCTATCAGTTTCGATAACAGGTTCATCTTCAATGTCTCTATCTCCATCTAATAGTAATTCGCCGTCTCCTTCGCCTTCAATAACAAGTTCACCAACAGCATCACCCTCTCTAAAACCCCTACAAGCAATCCTCGATGAAATCAATCAAATACCCTTGACAAATTTCACAAATAGTGTAATTAATTCTATTCTAGAAAACTTCGCGTTACCTGCAACAGAAACAACAGAAACAACAGAACGTATACAACCACCCTATGAATTAATCGCCGCAGGCTTCTTCGCAACAAATCCAGACGCCAAGCCAATTACAATTAGTACAGGATCTATTACAATGACAATTGCAAAGCTAAATACTTCGGCGACATCAACCTTCGGATCTGCCGATGCACCAATTATTATTCCCCCTCTCCCTGTTCCTGCAGATGCAATTGTCTATGTTTCAAATACTATTTTGACCACAACAGAGCTCGCAGCCTTCAATCTCACATCTAATAGTACTAGTATTGGTGTCGTCAGCCCTTCAGGTAATCATTATAGTGTTTCTGGTCTCGCAGATCCAATAACTGTTGGTTTCGGTGGCGCAACAGCAAATGCTTCAACACAAGAATGCAGTTATTGGAATGTCACCACGTCACAATGGGCATCTGATGGCTGTACTCTAATAGTCGATAATCAAGGACAAGCCTCATGTAGCTGCACACATTTAACAGAATTCGCACTCCGCTTTAAAGCAATCGCAGCCATCAATGCCGGCATCATTCAATCCCTCAGCAAACTTTTAACCACAGAGGGGCTTAAAGCCGCTGCCCCGATTATCGGTCTATTAGCAGGAATCGGCAGTCTTCTATTGTTCTTGATTTGGCTACTGACAAAGCTTGACACATTCGCAATTCTGAAATTTGCCGCACTCTTAGACAGTAATCCTACACTTATAGATTTAAAAGAAACAGTTGGTCTACCGCCAAATAAATCGTGGGATGCAATGCGAACAACCGTTTCTATGCCACTACCGCCTCTAAGGACGCACACACAATCTTATCCTAAAAGTCTGCGACACCTCATCGTCCTTTGGCTGAAACGTATTCCTTATTTCCATCCATGGCTTTCTATATTGTTCCGTTTTGAACCTGGTATGCCACGTATATTCCGCGCCATATTCATCATAGCCAGTTTCATAACAACAATTAGTATCAGTATATTATATTATGGCTATAAACATGCTGATACAGATGCAGCACTAGAGCTCAGTGAAACTATTGTGTTGACTTTGATGACGACAGCAACATCGATCCCTCTTAGTAAGATAATGATGGGCCTGATGCAAGCGGCAGGACGCTACGAATTCCGTGCTCGTTATGGGCATTTAGCGACAGAAATCATGAAACGCACACAATTATTGAATATCATTAAAATCTTACCTCCTGAAGATTTAATTGTCACTTTAAAAGAATATGAAAAACAATTGAATAAGGATCTTGAACGATTTGCCGATGAATGGATGAATAATGAAGCAGCAACAGGAGCAACAGCGGCAACAGCCTCTACTCTCAATGAAAACTTCGAGGAAATTGCAGGTCTCAATATAATAACGGACTTCTTCAGTCTCCTATGTTCCAGAAATAAGGAAAAACTTCGCAACGCCTTCCGTAAAAAAATACATGCATATAAGCGCACATATGAAAATAATCATTTAATTGTTAGTCGTTTCAGTACGCTCATACTTCGAAGTTGGCATAGACTTCCATTCCATACTCATACTTCAGCATTCTCACTAACAGTTATGGCAGCATGGATTGCATGGTGTTATACCTATATTTTAGGATTCACGGCCCTCAAATCGTCAGCTACGACCTTCACAATTATACAGACAGTCGCTTATTCATTAATAACAAGTCATATTATTACACAGCCCTTACTACAGCTCATTTTCCTGTTAATTGAATGGTGCAAAAACCGTCGGCGCGCACCTGATGAAAATACCTTCATGTTCTTACAAGAACTTCATAATAAAGTCTATGTAGACTTCGTAGCAGAGTGTTCTATCGGCGCATCGTCATCTCTCATTTGTCCTAATAGTTTACTGTTGCAAAAAGTAGTAATGCCGACTCAAATGTCTGAACAGGCACAACAATTAGAAGACAAAATTCAATATATCTATACAGCGATGAACTAGAAACGGAATACTTGGAACAATGGTCGTTTAATAAGCCATATTAACCATATATAATTAAAAGCACATTATCATCGGGTCCCACACAGAACCGAATATGATTTGGACTATTATATACGCGTTTATAGGCCAAATCTTTTGAACCAATTTCATATGTGAGTTGTGGGAACTGTAACATAAATGTTTTAATAGTATTCCAGTGCATACCCACACAAGTATTCCGTATATATTTACTCAAATCACTTGACATATAGACTGGACCCCATATTCTATCATCATATATAACAGGCAAGGTAGGCCGTAACAGTGGCTCCGCGTTGTGACTCTGTATGCAACCCATATTTTTAATAGTAACATATATTTTATTTGAATTCCGTATAAAATCAAATATATAAAGCCGACTTGCCACTACTGTAATAGTTGCAATATGGATTTCTCCAATGTTAAATCACAGGTAATGGCAATGATGCTAATGAAGCAGGGCAATAACAACCCTTACAGTGATATTTGGATGCTGATTGCCAGCATTATTGTTTTGAGCGGCGCAGAGTTCGTTTTCAAGCAATTCTCTGGAGTCGGTGCTAAAGTTCTTGAATATTTCAAACCTGCATCACTGCTACAACAGAAGCAGCAACCACTACACAATCTAATAGAGGATAAGGTCGAGTCATCAACTGTCACGCTTATTCGACGCTACGATGACGAAGGTCGTGGACTCCTTAATGAAATGATTGAAAAGGTAGACGCTGTTATTGAATACTTGTCGAACATTGAAGCCACGAAGCATGTACTTTTGGATGGTCGTTATACAATTGGAACGGATGGTGATATTACTATTAATGAAGATCTGAGTGCACGAGTGAAGCAGGATCCGAAGGGAACCTGGATTGAGATCATGCTTTATTCTGATACGCTAAATATTACTGATATTCGCGCATGGATCGACGAAGTCCATGAAGACTACATTTACGAGAAGTCTAATCGTCTGGGTAATAAGACCTTCTATTTCAATGAAATTCCTACGGAGCCTCCTAGGGATACGACATTTATCAGGGAAGAGGGTGCAGATCCGACGGAGATCCGCTGGCGCTTCGATTCAGCATCGAAACAGCTGGCATTCACAATGAATGAATTCCAGACTTCTAAAAGTTTCTCAAATGTATATGGTGCCCATGTTGATGAACTTCGTGAACGTCTAAATGTCTTCATTAATCATCCTGAATGGTACGAAGAGCGTGGTATTCCTCATACACTCGGTATTATGCTACACGGTATTCCTGGTGCAGGTAAGACTTCGACTATTAAGGCGATTGCGAAGGATACTGGGCGACACATTTTCAATTTAGCATTAAGGCCTTACACAACTTGCAAACAGCTGACGAACCTCTTTTATGATGAGAATGTTGCAGTCATGGCCGCGGACGGCACGTCTGTCAATTACAGGATTCCTTTGAATAAACGTATCTATGTAATTGAGGATATCGACTGCCTAACTGACGTTGTGCTTGATCGTTCAACCTCCCATTCAAAGAAACAGAATCACAATGAAGTTTTGTCACTCAGTTACTTACTGAATTTACTTGATGGTGTTTTGGAAACACCTGGGCGTATTTTAGTTATTACAAGCAATTTCCCTGAACGAATTGATAAGGCACTGATTCGTCCTGGACGTATTGATGTAAAGGTTGAATTCCGTAGGGCTGACAAGCAATTTATTCTTGACATGTTGAACCACTTTTATGAGTGTGACAAGACATTGGGGGATGTTCCTGCAACCGTGTCAGACAAGTTTACGCCGGCGGAAGTCATGGAGACTATGTGTATGCATTTCAAGGATCCTGATGGTGCTTTGGCGGCCTTAATCCAACGTGCTGGTGGCGGCGGCGGTACAAGTCTCGAGGATATTATGACTCTAAGTGAAACGACAAGTGAAACGACAAGTGATTCTGAGTCTACAGCACTTTCTACTACTCTTAAACCAACTGTAACTTTGGACGAACCTGATCTAACAGGAAGTAAATCATGTCCATGGACCGCACAACGTCTCTATAAGACAGTAGCCGCCGAATCATTGTATGAACAATTAGGAGTATTAATTCCAGAGAATAAAGTAACAAATACATTTGGACCAATTGAGTGTATGCGAGTTCTATCGTCAATTGAAATGCATGGGCAGAATTATACACGTGAACAATTAGTGGAGCAATATGGTGAAGATAATGTTGTTATTCTGGAAAAGCATCGCGAAGAATCCTCTAAATGTATGCAAGTCATGACGAATGAAATCATTTCGGACCCCGAGGCATGGAATGCAGAATGCGATGATGAACTTCTAGTAAGTTGTAATGAGCCTTATCCTACAATGGATCATCCACCTGAGGTGGCAGCACACTTTGATGAACTCTTTGCATCTTTGGCTTCAGATCCCGAGACCGCGGCAAAAATTAATGGAACAATACCCGTGCAAAATAGGTATTGCATGCCTACTATACAGTAAAAATTTTGGGGTCCACCTGGCTTATAAGTAAAAATTTTATGTCCTTATAAATAGTATATGGACACAAAATTTTGGGGTCCACCTGGGTGGAAACTGTTACATGTGCTTACTCTAACATATGAGCCGTCCAATGCGACGTCAATGGGTAAATTTCTCGAAACACTTCCATATGTATTACCCTGTAAATTCTGTCGTGCATCCTTAACAGACTATTACAGGGAACTACCATTTCAATCCGCATTGAAGTCGCGAAGTGCATTGACGAAATGGCTCTGGCAAATCCATTCACATGTAAATGATAAACTTCGAGCTCAAGGACAAACTATTGGACCAGATCCATCTATATCCGAAGTTAAAACTATTTATGGCCGTTACATACCAAGTGGCACACCAAAGCCATGTGAATCGTTCCCGGGCTGGGACTTCTTATTCAGTATTGCCTATAATCACCCACTATCTGTTCGTAATTCAAAGCCAATGCCTCAAACACCGACTATTCTAAAAGATACATCAGATGAGGAACTCAATAAATGGAATATGTTGGCGCCGGCTAAGCGACTAATTCATTGGCGTAAATTCTGGGAACTATTGCCACAAGTCATGCCCGCGCCTTGGGCCTCAGCCTGGTTAAAAGCAAAACAGGAACCGATACTTGATAGTCGCCGGCAAACGGTCGCCTGGCTCTGGCGACTCCGCTGCAGATTCGCAGATGGTGCAGATCCTTATACAGTTATATGTAATAAATTGTCATCACATGAAAGCGGTTGTTCTAAATCTTTGAGAGCGCGCACTTGTCGGCGATTAAGACAACGGCAAACACAGAAGCGAACTAAATGATGATGTCCGATCCGGCTTTTATGATGTATTTTATAAATGATTAATAATCATTTATAAATGCAGGGAAATGATTAACACGCGTGTTAATGAAACATATAATGCAAATAATGTAATAAATCCGAATGATTTGAGGAAACGCCTTATAAACGTTGATTCAAAATTTCGAACAAATCTATTAGATCCTATTGGTAATTTTCAATATCATTTAGAACACACATACAAGAATGTAATTCGCCTGCGTGTTGCTTCTGTAGAAATTCCAAATACATTTTATGCGTTTTCTACTGTCCGTCAAAATCTTTCATTCCAGATTGCAACACAGAATTGGTTCGGTAGTCCACGCAGTTTAACAATTACATTACAAGATGGCAATTATACAACTGCAGATTTAGTAAGAATCATTCAGGATCAAATGAATGAATTCCGTGATCAAACAGGTATTTTTCTCGAATTCAGTGTAAATGTCTATTCTGGTAAAGTAACAATTGAAAATCAAGGTGTATCGAATTTACCTACACCATTACCATCAGGGGCAACACCGACATTTGCGGCGAAACCTACAGTTATTAGTTTTGCAAATATAAATGCTATAAATACGCGTCATAAGGGCTTAGGGCTTGCTTATAATCTCGGTTTCAGGAAACTTCGATATGAACCGGCTATGACGCCTGCACCTGTTGGTGGAGTATCTACTTATTCTATTACTAGCGAGGCAATGATGGATATTATCGAAGATCAATATTTACTTCTCGGTATAAATGATTTCCATACAGTTGAACATAAAACAGATACAAACTATTATCAAGAGCTTGCGAAGATTATTGTACGCGAAGCTAAAATGGATATTATTTACGACGATGGTGCATCTTGTGTATCAAATGAAATTATTTTTCCAAGACCACAAGACCTAAGTATTTTACAAATATCATTACGTGATGCATATGGTTGTATTATAGATCTCAATGGTTTGAATTATTCTATTACTTTAGAAATTACCGAAGTATTGAATACAACTCTGTACGATTTCTATCGCAATTACATTTGGCTAGGAACTATTCCATCGGTTCCAATTAATAAAACGAGTGGTGCAGGGAGTACATTATTAAAGGGAATTGGACCACCGTTTTAAAAAATGTATAATTATTAACATAATAATAATGAGTATTACGTTAATAATATTAAGTTAAATTATATTAGACAACACAAATCAATTGCTTATTCAAGAGTGATCTTGATGTAGTACTGGATATCGTACTCCTGGGCAGAACCAAGGGCAGGGGGCTGGTATTGCTGATTAGCCTCGGCAACACCGTAAGAAACATTGGGGGTTTTGAGGGTGACCTGGATGTACACAATATCACCAGCACGCCACTGGAGGTGCTGCCACTTATTGATAGTATCAACGGCACCATCAGTGTTATCCTGGAGGGTGGCACGAGAGGCATCCTGACCGAGCACCTGTTTCACGACATCATAAGCATTATCAGCATTCATGTGAGTGACAGAGTCCATGATGCGTGTAGCAAGGGTCTTGGCAATATCGGCACCAGGAACAGCGAGAGTACCAGCATTGTTATTCATGTAGCCAACGAATGCAAGATCATTGTCAATGGCGGCAGTGGCCTGGACGTGACCGAACAGGTGGTGGGCAGCAACGGCGAGGGCCATGTCACCCATAGTACCATAGTTGCGGTAAGTAGCAGGGTAGGTAGTGAAAGGCTCAGCAGCTTCATCCACGACGAGACCACCCTGTAAGCAAGCATGGAGATCAGTACTTAGATCTGCAACGGCGGGGGCATAGGTAGACACAACCTCAGCCACATAGTCATTAACAGCCTCATCAGTCTGCTGGAATCGGAAGAGACCAGCATCAGTGTAAGGATCAGCGGGATCAGTGGGAGCAGTGTAGAGATCAGCAACAGGGAGTCCTGTAGTTGCAACAACCTCATTGGTGATAGGAGCGAGTTCTGCACTAAAGATATTGATTGTACCCTGAGCATCAACGTTGACATTAAGGTTAACAATCACAGTAGAAGGGGCAGCAGGAGGAGTAGTAGGGGGAGTAGTAGGAATATCCATCTTTTATGTTTACAGCGCAGCTTATTTTTACGGCTATCCAATAAATGAAAATATACGACTAGAAGTGCTAGGAATCATATTTTAGAATAGTTTATCCTGTAAATGAAGTACACATCATATAATTAAAAATAAATCTTTATAATTGGAGGTTTTCTTGCCGGATAGTATCAAGTAATAATGTTAAATAATTGATACGATTATCAACAACAGATAATGCAACGCGATCAATGATATTTTGTATTATATCTATTAATAAACTACGCACACGATCTAATGTATAATATGTTTCGCCATAATTTTCCGATAATACATTATATTTGGCCATATTTATCTTTACATAGTTCTGTAAACACTCTGCAAATGCTATAATTTCATCAATATCATCTCCTTTAACGATTTTGTTTATGATATTATACACATTCAGCATTGAATTATTGTAAAATGTTAATATTTCCTGGGGGCTAATATTAGTCTTCAACATAATATCAATCTGTGTAATTGTATCAAGAGTTATTTTACCAGGATTAGCACCAATTGTAACAGATTGTGATGTTGTTTCTAACGTTGTGATAATTGGATTGATTAAAATCGCTGGTCTATGTTCAGATTGACGAACCCAACGCCTATGACGCTGTGAAGGCATTTTTAATTGTTATAATTTTTATTATTATTTGATATATTAGTATGCCGAGATATCTTACCCGACCAGGGAGTTCATATTATATTGCAGAAACCACAATTGATTATGTTGGCAATGAACTTTGTTATACAAAGTCTATGGATTTTTTGGATACATTATCAAAGAAATTGAAAGAACTCACAGATGCATTGAAAGTGCAATTTGATGATTTGAAGAAGCGTGTTACGGTGAAGGCACAGGGTCCTGTGTTAGCATCTGTCGTTGCTAAAACAATCCCTATTGGTGTGAAACAAGAGTACGTATTATATATTAAAGAATACGGTCCACCTGTTAATGGTAAATTCGACGAAAACTTGTTACAAGGCTTGCGTCAACGGCTTGGTATTGTGGCTATTTAAGCATATGATAAACCCGTAATTACTAAGGGTGTCTCAGGAACAGATGTAAAATTGGCATTTGTTGCCTTGGCAACAACCCAGCCCAGAGGTGGCACTCCATTTCCATCCACAATACCTGCTGTAGATGCTGTTCCAATCATAGTATTTGTTGTTACATTCATGAATGTAACGGATGATCCATTATATGTTATTGAATAAGAAGCGGGATCATTAATGAATACTGCACCCAATGATGTTGTATTATTAAATGCATTTAATACACCACTTCCAAGATTAATTCTAAAGAAGAAACTTGTAGGATCGGATAGGAAAGATGAATCGCTGTTGCTAATACCAATATCAATCAATCCTGCACCACCAAAATTAGATCCACCAAATCTCATACCACCAGGCAGATCAAATTGCAACGTAGTGTAATTGCCACCATTAAGTTGACCTATGGCTGTGTGTCCCATGCCATTAAAGACACCAGCACCTGCAATACTAATTGATGTATCTGATAATTCCTGATTACCCGAATGTAAACTATTATTTACAAGTTGTAATACACGGTTTGGACCGCTAGAGCCACCTGAAGGGGTCCATGTATATAGAGCTTCACCACCAGCAATATCGAAGTTGTGGCTACCGCCAATGGCTAAAACATTAGTAGATTTCACAGTTGTACCATTGCTGGCATACATTACGAGTGTACCAGCAACAGATGCAGATGCGCTAGTATTCGTCATGAAAGATGCAGGGACTAAAACAGCACTGGATAAGGTTAACACACCACCGGGAGGCGGGGGAGTAGGAGTATCGCCGCTGCTCATAGTCATACGAACATTGTATTGAATATCCTCAACTGTGGGTGCAGCAAATTGTTGAGGACCAGTAGATGCACTACCACCATAAGTGACGATCGGGCCTTGCAAAGTAATAGATACATATACTACATCGTTATCGATGAATGATAAACGCTGCCATCCATCCACAGGATCATTATTGTCGTTATCCTGTAACGTTGCGCGAGATGCATCCTGACCAATAACCTGCTTCACAATTTGCAACAAATTGTGTGTGCTCAAGCCTGTCAAAATTGAATCAGCCAAATTACGTGCAATATTGGCAGCATTACCAGATGGTGCATCTAGATCATCATCATTTCCATCAAGATAGTCAACAATTGTAGTATCATTATCAATTGCAGCAGTAGCCTGGACATGGCCAAAGATATTGTGTGCATAGGCGGCTAAAGCGAGCTTGCCGAATGTGGAATAATTCTGATAAGCTGCAACACCTGCATACATGGGGTCATTGAACGGCGCAGCATCACCATTTGATCCATCCGCATTACCACCCTTCAAGCCACCAGATAAAAGATCACTTAAATTCGTGGTCAGTGCATCTTCATCAGTACTGAAACCGGTGCAATAACGAGCAACCATGTCATCACCACGACCCTGGAACTCAATTAAGGCATTATCCTCATCATTGTATAATGCAGTGATGGGTAGGGGCGCGGATGCATCTAGAATATTCTGAGTAGGCTCATCAGAATCAATACTAAAAATATTGATATTACCATCCGCATCAACATTGACATTTAGGTTAACAATAACAGTATTCGGAGGAGTTTCTGGCATTTATATTGGTATCATAGAAAAACATCACGATTTAGACAAATAATAAAATAAGATTTATTTATAAACACATATGGTATATTGTAATATATAAACTTGATAAAACTAAGTTGCCTGAAAATGAGCAAGAAATGCAGCAAGTCCTACCCCTCGATTACATGAAGCCATTTGATATGGAAACATTAACAATAGACACTTATCTAGACCTAATTGCCCAATCATGTGCTGCACTATATGTACAAGATACGCCGGAATCCGAATATCAATGCATCTTCAATACCTATAAATTCGACGAGATGGGTGCAGAGTTTCATTCAAGCATCATTGCAAAATACAAATTTAGCCTTGAGCAACGTAGACGCAATCAGATTGCAGAAAATCATGACATAATAAAAAATAAAAATTATCATTTCATGATTCTATATATGTATCCCTTATTGGGCTATAAAGTTATTGCTGTTCGCACTGCCGACGGCACCTATGAATTTGGTGCTTATGCAAGTCCTGAATATCTAGAAAGTATTAGTAAAATGGAAACTTATCCATAAAAGTGTGAACCGCAGCCCTGAGTTTCAGGGCGTCGCGTTTGCCCTCCAGCTCTGCTGAAGTGTGAACCGCAGCCCTGCTGAGACAACCTTTTAGTCCGCAATCGATGAAGTCCGCAATCACATCCATATCCGCAACCTGGAGGCCGCGACTTGTAATTGCCGGCGTTCCAATACGAATGCCACTTGGCCGAAATGCAGAAGTATCACCATAAATCATATTTTTGTTAACCGAAATATCGACTGCTTCTAAAGCCTTTTCCGCAGCCGACCCACCTCCTGGTCCAACATTTAGTAAGAACAAATGATTGACTGAATCTGTAACAGTGTAACCACGCCGACGAAGCGCTTCTAAAAGTGCCTGACAGTTATCCCTCACGAGTTGCATATATACCTTATATTCTGGGGATGCAACCTGTAACATCTGTGTTGCAATTGCGGCAATCTGATTCTCATGCGGACCACCCTGTAGCCCAGGGAAGACCGCCCCATCAATCTGCGTCTTCAAGCCAATCTTGTAAAAGATCATACCTGCACGGGGGCCGCGTAACGTCTTGTGCGTAGTTGTAGTGACAACATCACAATAATCGAAAGGATTTGCCATTAGACCAGTCGCGACAAAACCCGCAATATGTGCAATATCTGCCATTAAGAATGCACCAACTGAGTCCGCCGCAGCACGGAAGCGTGCATAATCGATATCATAAGGATAGGCAGATGCACCACAAATAATAAGGCGCGGCTTAGAAACGGCCACAGAAGAAGCCATTGCATCATAATCAATACGACCATCGTGTCCAATTTTATAGGGCGTTGACTCATAGTAAATACCGGATGAACTAATACCACGACCTGCTGGTGTTCTATATCCATGTGTTAAATGACCACCGGATGGCAAATCAAGACCCATTAAACGTTCTCCGGGCTTTAAAAGTCCTAAATAAACTGCGGCATTTGCAACAGAACCACTATAAGGTTGAACGTTGACATTCCAGGCTGCTGAATCAAGACCGAAAGCTGCAAGTGCGCGCGATGCAGCTAGCGCCTCAAGTTGATCAATTATATGATTGCCGCCATAATAGCGCTTACCGACCGTGCCTTCGGCGTATTTATTCGTTGCAACGGAGCCGAGACAGGCGAGGACTGCACGACTGGTGAAGTTCTCGGAGGCAATAAGTTCAATACCGAGTCGTTGACGTTCGGATTCTTCCTCTAAAAGTTGTGCAACCACTGGATCTGCTGTTTCTAAATCATCTTTGAATAAGGACATTCTAATTGTAGATACTGTTAGGAAATAATTAAATTCATACGCTTTAATAGAATTTATGGCAGCTGCTGGAGATCCATTAACAGGACTTTTAGCAGGACGGACACCAGCTCAGACATTAGCTACTATTGGTCTGACTGTAGAACGACCCGAACGAGTGTTCTGTGAACAACAAAGCGGCGCAGAGTGTGGTCAGCATGCAATCAATAATCTTTTACAGGAGGCTAAATGTATTCGCATTGTTGCCGATCCTATTAATCTAATTGTTGGTCCTCGAAGCGAATGCAGATCTATTGTTGAGCTGTTGCGTGAACGAACAATTAAGATAAATATGCGTGCATTATGTTCAATAAATGATGGTTATTGTGAGCCTCCTGGAGGAACATTTTATTCGGATGATGCATTGAATTATATTTTAAACAATATTTTACGCTATTCCACTGAATATATTATAGCTGCACAGGATAGTGCTAGTCGTACTCCTGATGATCGTATGGGATTTGTCAATAATGTAATGACTGCTATAACACAGCCTCGGATATTAGGATGTTTATTAAATGAAGGAAACCGCCATTGGACGGCAATTACAAAATTTGCAGATAGCGCTACTGCCTGCCCTGGACGTCAATATGTATTTTTGAATTCAATGAACATTGCTAGAATGGTATGCTTAAATGAAGTAGAGTTGCGTAATTTTTTACATGTCAAATATGCTGGAAGTAATCTTCGAAGTGCTTATATTATATTCCATAAAGTTGGCGAATCGTATATATCAGTTGCATCGGAACGTTTATTAGAACGAAGGGCTCCTCCTACTGCTACTATTGATCGCTTTGGACGTGCATATGAATTATACCGTGAATTTGTCAATAATAGTCAGCCCTTACAATACATGAGGAACCATCCTGATGAATTCCCCATTAATAGTGTTGTTAAACCTGCCTTGCGTGCTAAAAATATTAATGATGAAGCTATTAATTTATATTTAAATGAGCCAAGAATGACTATAAATCAATATAAAAATGTATTGGAGGGTGCAATTGCTCCCGCTCCTGCTCCTGCACCTGCTCCTGCACCTGCTCCTGCTCCTACTGTTAAACCTGATTACAGACGTGCTCGTTTACTAGATTTGTATGCAGCTTATACAAATAATACTAGAAAGTTAAATAATTTGAAAAAACTTCCTGTTGGTGAATTACCTGAAAGCGAAATAATGAGTAAATTAAAGGATGAGAATGTACTTGATGATTTTATTGATGCGTATGTTGGAAGTAATTTGAGTTTAAATGATGTTGAGAACATGTTTTCACCAACTCCTCCTCCTGTTCCAAAACCGATTAATAGAACAAGAAAAAATGCACCTTCTCCTGTTACTAAACTCATTAATAGAACAAGAAATATTGTTAATGTACCCAAGCCCATTACTAGAACAAGAAATATTGTTAATGCATCTCCTCCTGTTCCAAAGCCCATTACTAGAACAAGAAAAAATGTTAATGAAGTAAAGCGAAAAATATATGCAAATGCAGCTTTACGATTAAAAAAGAAATAAAATCTACGGCTATGAGACAATATATTAATTAATATATATTAATAGAAATGTCAACTATACCTTCTGATTTATCTATTGTAAAACCTGTGACTTCAAGACGTGGAAGATCAAAAGGTCCTCGCGTCGCCCAAAGGGCGACCGTGGAGCGGTCAGTACCTGCGCTAAATGTAGCACCAGCACCAGCACCAGCACCAGCACCAGCACCAGCAGTAACTGCACAAAATGAAGTACCTGCACAAAATGTAGCACCTGCACTTTCTCCAATTAATAGACGCAGACGAACAATGAGATATACAGCTCTAATTGCTCTTGCGTCTATTGGTGCATTGTATTTAATGGGAAAAAATCCTCTAGCGGCACAGGAACTTGTTCAGGAAGCAGTTGCATCTGGAGATATTGGCGAAGATACTGTGGATCTTTTCCGTCAAATAACACAGGGGCGTGGCTTCAATGTTGGTTCTAGGATTAGAGGTCTAATAGGTAGCGGCAGAAAAACAATGAAGAATAAGCGGCGTAGCCATTAGAATGGCTATACCTGTTATATCAAGTATTCATAAAGCCCTCGGCCTATCGGCGTGGCAGATAGCCTTCCTCGGCCTTCTAATTGTCTTCGCTGCTAATTATTTAACAATGGTTTTTACACAGAAAGTTACTAGATCAAAGCCCTTGAAGGCCCCCGACACAACGGAAGGATTTACTTCAGGTGCCTCATCGTCTGATGCAGCAGAAGAATCGAAGTATGATTGGCTTGATAACAATCGTTTGTACGATTCCTTCTACGCTTCAATCTATGATCAACTTGTACAAGGAAGTACACGCACTCAAGTGGAAGTAAAGTTATTATTGGATAAATGGAAACTTCCAGGGCGTCGGCGCGAAGAACTTCGGATCTTGGATATCGGTTGTGGAACAGGTCTAGCACCTATTGCTTTCGCGAAGGAAAATGTTGGTCGAGTTGTTGGCCTTGATAATTCGAAGGCAATGTTGGAATATGCTGAGAAGACTAATTTATCGAAGGCCAATCTAACAGCACATCAGAAGGACTCAGTTAAATGGCGCGAAGCAGATGTAATTGATCCTTCAGCCTGTAAACCACAGGAATTTGATTGTGCATGTTTATTGTATTTCTCTGTGTATTATGTGCGTGACTTAGATGGTTTATTCCGTAACTTATCACTGTGGATTTCCCCAGGAGGAAAAATTGCTGTACAGGTTGTGAATAAATTCAAGTTTGATCCTATTCTTGATAGTGCTAGTCCCTTCATGTTCTCCGTGCAAAAATATTCCAAGGATCGAGTCATGAAGTCTCTTGTGAAGTTCGATAAATTCGACTATGATGCAATGTTCCATTTAGATGGAGAGAATAGTGATACAGCCGCCGAATTCCGTGAAACCTTCCGATTCAAAGACGGTTCTATACGTAGACAACGTCATACATTCAATATGCCGTCAATCTCTGTAATTGTTAATAAGGCGAAGTCCGCAGGCTGGATATATGATGGCTACATCGATGAACTCGCATCAGGGTTTGAATACTCTTATTTGCTCTGCTTCCACCACTAACGGGGGGGGGAACATGCTGTTCCTGTCGGTCCTTCGGACCTTCCAACCCCTTCCGCTTTATTACTCTGCGAGGCCTAGCCCCCTCCGCTTGCCCCTACGGGGTGGGAGTTTAATTTATTTTGATATATTAAAAAGCTAATTCTATATATTTTGATTCTATTTCTAAAAGTAATACAATCAAAATAAAAAACCAAGCCACAGAGTTAGATCCGTCCTTCAATACGATCTGCTCTCACAGTGACCATTGTTGTCGACAAATACTTGAGTCCATCAGCCTTATAATCGAAATTGCAAGAATGTTCCTCAGCGGCGGAATGAGTAATACAGGTCGTCTTACCGCACCTGCATACAATTCCTAATAGTCCCACCTTCTTCTTGCACTGTTCACATAGTTTTTTGCCCAATTTTGCATCGGCCATCTTCCTATTATTAAGAAATATTATTTTTTTATAGTAAAATCAATTTTTTGGAAATCGTAACAACAGAACAATCAATTTAATCAATTGTAACTATTCATAATAGTTTACGCAATAAATGAGCTTCTGGGATAAGTCGCCCGGTCCTTCGACAAAACATTATATTAAAAGTCTTTTTAGCGCCCCTTTTGAACCACAACTCCTTATTAATACAAATAATATGCCTGGTGCCCTAGGAATACGGAAAGCATTACCTGAAGATATTCCTGCATTAATTGCATTCTGGATTAAATGTTTCCGCAAACCGCATTCACCAATCAGTCAACATGATCCCGAAGATCTTCGTTCCGCATTGGCCAAAGGTACTATCATACTTCTAAAAGAATCAGAAGATGGAGCTATCATTGGGACAGTTATGTCACGACGCCTTGGACAATTAAAGCGTGTTGGTATCTCATCTTCATGGTCTTCCTTCCGCATGCGATGGATTGATATGTTTTGTGTACATCATAAGTATTGGCATCAAGGAATCAGTTCACAATTACTTCATCAATTATACAAAGAGCATGAAGCCGTTGGTGATTATGCATGCTATTTCCTGAAGGAAGGAAGTCCTTTGAAGATGCCTGCACTTCGATCTTCCTTCTATGTGTATCGTTATGCAAAACCTGCTGCAATTCAAACAAGTCGCACCGAGGTCTGGACTTCGCAACAATTTATAACCTTCGCAGAATCGTTGCCACCTCATAAAACAAATACTTTCATTCATTCACTCGCGACTGGAAGTACTTCATCACTAATTGTACACTATAAGGGCTATAAGGGTACTATAACTGCAGCCTTCCATAAATGTCCCGAAGTTTGCGAAGGAAAGCCAATCATTTGGTGTACAGGTGTCCTGAAAGTTGGACTTCTCATGGACGTCGAAGTCGATGATGCGATGCTGAAGCTTAGCGACGTAGCATCCAATCATTTTAATAGCCCTTATATATGGGTCGACGGAAAACATTTAGTAGATTGGAAGAAGAATGGATGGCAATATGATGGACCATTTCATATATATGCATATCATGTTGATACAGGAGTCTATTTTAATGGCGATCCGTTCCTCATACTTTGAGCCCCTTAGCTAATAGGTGATTGCAGAACCGATCTCCTTAACAGTAGCTTGATAGATTTTTTCGCACTGGCTGTAATATTCTGTCAAAACAATTCGCGTCTCCGTCGCAATTTGTTCCATATAAGGAATTCCATTTTTCAATAGAAGTGGATTGAGACCAATTCCTATTTGACCTTTAACAGTTGTATCAACGGCAAAAAGTTTCCTGAATAATTGTTCAACGCGAACAGCATGAGCTCTTTGGAATCCCCAGAGGGCCGCAACGCCTGATCGCGCCTTCAAAATAGCCGCCGGCTGCTTCAGAATTCCATCACGCCCATAATTCGATCCACAATTATCACGAGCAACAATTTCATTGATTTGATCAGGGCGTCCCGATAATTCGGATGACTTATAATCTTTTGGTTGCCCAAAGGCGGTCGATAATGCAGTTAGAGCAGCCGCATATTCGACGCGAGTCTTATCAGATAATTTCACTGACTTCTCCAAGACGAAGAACAGGAAGTTCAGTGCATTGATACCTGGTACTTTTGCAATAGATTCGCGCGGCGCCGGCACCTGCGAAAACCCTGTTCCCTCTAAACCTTCTTCCATAAATCGACTCTTACAAATATTTGTCCGTGTTGCACGTGGTACGGAACTACCAAGCGCATCCACATTTAAAAGTTGGAATGAACGAGCAATACAATGTGCCAAAGGTTTTTTATTGAGAGCCTGTAATGTAGCACGGAAATCAAGTAGTGGATTTGTACTCGATGATTGTAATGGAATTGGCGCCACAAGACGAGATGATTGCTGTTGTCTTAATGAGTCCAACGTACCTGTCCGCCCCTGACTGAGCTCACTCAAAATACTATCAAATGTCTGTGCTAATGTACCTAGTCTATAATCAGTTGGATTATAGCTTCCTTCCTGTAAAGGTAGTACAATGCTAACAGTTGAGGGTGAACGACCTGGGATCGCAATTTGCTCGATCTTTATTTGCGGTTGTCCTGATGGCCCCTGTTGCAACCTAATACCGATCATAGTCTTCTGTTGACCGTGTCCTTGATAACCGTATAAATGCTGCTGCCCCTGTGGCTGTATTGCGGATAATAAACTCTCTTCGTAAATAACACCTGAAGTATCGGATCTGACCTCAACCTGCAATGTATCCTTCTGCACAAATCGTAAACGCCCCTGTCCTAATAGTGATTCCTGTAAAATACGAGCATCCATTAATGTCTTGAATGTGAAGTCTGCTCCCCCCTTGTAAACAAGCCTTGCTCCAGGAGGAGATCGACGAACCTGTACCTGTTGTCTAGCAGCAATAGCCGGCCGCCCTGGTAACATTGTTTCATCGTCTATAATTGTCAATGCTAAAGCAATATAAATTTGCAACAAGCGCACATAGAAATATCCAATACTCATACAATTCTGCGCCACGGTCTCTTTTAACACAGGATCAGCCGGTTCGGTAAGATCAGTAATACGCTTGAAGAAAAAACGTCCACTACGATCCTTCAAAGGAACGATCTCAATTTCATCAAAATACTTTTGCAATGAATCAGCCGTCAAAATCAAGAATTTCTTACATGTATCAGGGTCTTGTAATTTGAAAATATCCTTGTCAGAAATATCCTCCATTATAAAACGCAAAATTCGGTCCATCAAAAATCTCGGATTTTGGGTAGCCCTCAATAATTCAATTCGATTAAGTGTCGGTGGTCCACCTGCCAATTTAGAAGCACCTGTCCCCATATCTACAATTAGGACACAATATATGGCTCGAGTACATCATTAGATGCTTCCAGACGTCGCAAACACTTTTGTAATGTAGCAACAGAGATATCACATACTTCTGCAATATTAGCAATAGTAATACTAAGATCACTTTGCCGGAAAATAATAAATGCAATAACACCTGCAGCAAGAGATGGTGGTACATTTTCAACGGAAATATTGTTCTCCTCCGCGGCATTACATACGCGCAGACAGGCAGAAGCTACACTATCCCGTAAATGACGCGGCAATGGCAACTTCGAAAGAGGGACATCAATGTAGTCAGCCGCATGAGTTGTACCGCTCTCGCTCTTGATTTGAATCTGCGGTGACGCACTGACCTTCTTCATTTGTGCCAAAGTCAAAATCTCCATACAATACTTCAGCGCCTTCGTAAAAGTCGTCGTTGTAATTGAAAACATTTCCGCAATCTCCGTGTGCTTCCGTGGAGACTTCGCCTGCTTCAATACAATATACAAACATGATGCCAGAATTGCATCTCGAGATAGTCCTCGGCGATCACATAGCTCATGAATCTTCATAAACATATCCTTAATGTCTTCCAGCACAGATGTTCCCAGTCCATTATTCGTGGCAATTAGATTCAGACGTTCATACACCTGTAATAGTGAGCGCTCCTTATAAGGCATAGAGTTCCATGTATGGAATTTCCTAATACGATACATTGTCTTCGAATTACCACGACCGGCCAAAATCACTGTACCAAGAGATGATTCAGGTAGTCGATGATCCTGTGGAGGACCAATACGACAAGGATCCGCACCACGATCCTCATTTGCAAAGAAACGATATTCAGCACCTGTATCAAATCCTCGTTCTAAAAGAAGACCGCACGATTTGCAGGTAAAGACCTCCTCGAAAATACGATTCTCATCACCACATGTGCATTTACTAGATACATCTCCAAATGTAGATAACCGATCTACAATCATTGATTCTAAAGCCGATGACCAAGAATCAACCTTAGTAATAGTTTTTTTCGATAAACCTGCGAAGAGTTCCATTGTTAACAATTATTTAAGTAGGCTACTCTTTATATTCTTTCGTTCAAAGGTAAAAATAATAATCAAATTTTGCGACTACCTATTAGGATATGTCAGGACAGATTGGCGCTGATAAGCGTGGAAATATATTGCCCACGGGTGATCCCTCGGTGGGACAAGGCGGTTTCGGTGTTTTAGGACCAGACTATGATTACGCAGATGAGCTTGCAGTCCCTGGTGCAATCGGTGTTCGTCGCGGTGGCTCATTTGGCGCAATTATGGACTCCGTGAAGGGTATGAATTATTATATGGATACAATTGGCTTCGGACAAAGCAGTAATTTTATGACTAAAGGTATGCCATTTCAACATTATGGTATTAATTACTTCATTAAAACAGGACAAAAATGTTCTAATGGAGCGGATGCATGGGATTATATAGAACTCATTCCTAAAGGTGATGCATTCGGTAAAAATGTACAAAAAGGCCTTAAAAGTATTGGTTATTCGACAGAGTTTCGTGGTTTTGCTCCCGGTCTATTGGAAGATGTAAAAAAAGGTGTTAATCCATTACCTTTAATGAAGGCAATGTTTGGTGCAGGTTATGCCGAATGTAAGAAGGTTACGAAGGTTGTTGGAGATGAGCGTGGACGGATTCAGAATGCCGATGGAGAACCATGGGTCGATAATCCGAAGACAATTCAATGGATCGGGGGGCGCCCGTATCAGACAAAATGGATGAAGACTCGTGATATTGATGCCGCAATGTGGAGCAATACACCGAAGATTATGAATCCCGATGGAACTCCTGCACGTCAATCTGATGGTTTCCGTAACTTTCTTGATGATATGTCAATGCCACACTTACTTGGACTATTAGGTGCAGTTGTCACTGCAAACTTAATAGTCTATAAAATACGATATGCATAGGCTTCGCATAATGGCCCGATTGTCATCAGCAAAACTGGTTTCATGTGGCTTGGCCTCCCGCCCGTAGGGCAAGCGGAAGGGGTTAGGGGAGGCTTGGCCTCGCAGATTAATCAGGGGGTGAGGGGGAGACTTGCGTCCTCTATGCATCGCAGATTAATCAGGGGGTGAGGGGGAGGCTTGCGTCCCCCTTTACATACCCTTGTATAATAGTGCTGCAGCGACACCACCAATGAGCTGTACGACAATATAGGCAGTCAATTCCTTCGGTGTCATACTACCTGCGTAATACATTGCTAAAGAGACTGCCGGGTTCACATGACCGCCACTAATACTTCCAATCATGAAGATCACCGCAGCCAATGTTAAACCAATCACTAAAGCAGAACCACCGCTAACAAAAATAGACATCACTAAAGCAAAAGTACCGAGCAACTCAGCCAGTAGCACAATTGTAGAAAGCATTCCTCTAATTGTAATGTCGACAAATTTGCGCAAATTCTTCATCTAGAGGAACAGACGATCCAAGATTAATTGTACCACCTCCTGCAACTTTTAGTGTCAGAACATAAGAATCATCATCCTTCTTGCCAATATTGAAATATATTATACTTCGATAAGGAAAGAAATACTTCTGTGCACCTGCAGCAACAGAGAACCCGTGCATAAAAGTCTGCACTTCTAAACCTGCTTTCTTTGGAACATCACTACTGATTTGAACCGACATATATGCCGCGCGATATTACTTAGTTATTTAGTGCATATGACATTTAAATTCTCAACTTTTTTGTTTGTTATATACTATTAGGAAATATGCCGTCTGCGCCCACCGTTTTTACATATAATAATCCTGCAATTGATTATACCGCTGCAGGTATTAAATTCTGTAGTCGTTGTAATGAATCCTGCACATTTGCATTTAAAAGTCGGGTAATCAGTGTCGATAAACAGGGTAATGAAATATTAATATTCCTAACAGACAATCAAATTATTCAATTAACAGAATTGAATGATACTGCCGCTATTTATTACAAAATTATTGATGAAATCGGTAATTAAAAATCAGGGCATCATTCGCATATGTTTAAATGTAAACTTTAAATTTTAGTAATTGTTGCTCCTATTGCATCTACAAAATATTGTACAAGTGGATCAACTCGATATTCGTTAATATACTTAATAGTTTTGATACCTGCAGCTAACATAAGCCGGCAACAAATAATACACGGATAATGTGTAATATATGCTGTTGCAGAATCACACGATGTTCCACGTCGTGCACAATCTACTATACAGTTTTGTTCCGCATGTACAGTCGCTTGTTCGTGCCCCTGCCTAGCAGGGGCACTAACGTTCTGCCCTGTAAAACATGGCGACGGTTCGTGCCCCTGCCTAGCAGGAACACTAACGTTAGGCCCTGTAAAACAGGGCCACGGTTCATACTCCTCACGTACTATTGAAATATGATCAAGTCCCGGTAAGAAGCCATTATATCCTTGACTAATGATCCGATTATCACGCACTAAAAGACAACCAACATGTAGCCGTTCGCATGGACTTCGGCGTGCTGTAACCTGCACAATCTCCTTAAAGTATTCGTCCCAAGTTGGTCGATGCTCCATCTACCAACATAAGTGTGATGCCGCCGTTCAAACTTATCGACCAATAATTAGATGTTACAAATTGCAGGACTGGCTGCTATTCTAAATGAAATTAATCCCAAATTCACAGAGAAGTTACAAAATATATTTAATTCAAATATAGAAGAAAAACTAGTAGTACCTCTCAAAAAATCCTATAAACACGGCTATATAAATGGTTTAATGACAGGAATTATAATATCAGGTGCAACCGTTTTCATAATTTGGAAACGAAAACAAACCTCCAGCAAAAAAATTGATTATCTGCCACCTGCTTTAAAAACAATTAACACATAGAAAATGGCAAAGCAACAGCAAACTTTTAATAGTAATCGTAAAGATAAGATCAATCGCGAGTTCTTGAAAGGATTGGCGATTGGTCTTTCGGCTAGCATAATTATTCTTGGAATGAAGATTTTGAAGAATGCATAAAATTGATATGTAATGTATTTTTTTGTAATTAATAGACACAATGGAAGCACATTTGATTCCCATAGAAGAAAACACTCAAATGAATTGGAATTCTGCAGATGAAACAATGAAAACGAGTCAATTTATTGTACAAGACAAGGAAGTAAATACTACACTTGAGAAGGTAACCACTATTGTAAATAAACAGACATTAAAAGGTTATCGAGCAGGCTACGCTGATGGATTTGTAGAAGGAATGGTAGTAGGAAATATCACAGGCATTTTATACGGAATTAGTGCATCACTAATAGTTACTGGAATTATCATGTTTGCTAGGCAATCCAAAATAAATAAGTAAGTATATAATGAATGAAAAAAATTGAATACATATTTTTTTGAATAGTAAATAATACAAATATATCAACATGACTTCAGTCGCAGGTAAAATACGCCGCATTACGAAGGAATTCCAGGATCTTGCTAAAGAGAGCAAGGAAGACTTTTACTCCTATCAAATTAACGAAGATAATATTCATGAGTGGATTGCAGTGGTTTCAGGACCACCCGATTCAGTTTATGAAGGTCACAAGTACAAGTTGCATATTGAATTTACGAACGAATATCCGTTCAAACCCCCGAAGATGAAGTTCATCACACCCATTTATCACCCGAATGTCATGTTGACTGACGGTGAAATCTGTTTGGATATCTTGAAGGAGGCGTGGTCGCCAGTACAGTCTATTACGAAGGTTCTACTTTCGATCAGGCTTCTAATGGCTAGCCCAAATTCAGCATCTGCATTGAATCATGACGCCGGCGTTCTGCTGATGTCTAATCCTGCAGCTATGAAAGAGAAGGTTGCTGAGATGGCCGCCGCGTATCCTATTTAATTGAGATGCAAAAAATTGATTTTTTATACTGTCGATTCAAAAAATACAAAAATGATTACTTGCAAACTTTTAGCACTTGGCATGATTAGCTCTGCAACAAGCGCATCCATTTTCACATGGATGATGATGGAAAATAACCGCTTCAACTCACGGCAAACGCTCCGATGAGCGGCGGTTCACTTCTGAATACTAATTTAATTCATGCGATACCAATAATCTGATTCGTTTCATTGATTTTTTAATCGGAATTTCTCGCGTCATAAATAATGGTTCTGCCCATGCGTAACCTACTATATCAATAGGTTGCATTCGGACCTCCATAAATAATATATCTCCTACTTGGTTATATTGAATATGATATTCAGCTGGATAAATTATTCGTAAATGATATTTATCGGAAATTTTTGCATCCCTATGTATTTTAATTGAATTTAATATGATTCTTTTAGAAGGCGTCATAATTTTTCTTGCCTGAATCATTTCTACATTAAAAGAATTTATTTCATATTCAAGTGTTATTATTGGATAATTTATCTTTGATTTATTGGAACCCATATTGTACTGCTATTATAAAGTATATTAAATAATCAATTTTTGATTATTTAACTACCTTCCGGTGTAATATAAATACAAGTAATTAAATACATGCAGATTATTAGATATGTCTAGTGCTCCGCTATCGATGACATCAATTACAAAAAATACTTCACCTGAAGTGAACACCAATGTATCGCTTCAGCAATTCGTCGAGCAATTTAAAACTAAATTACCCGCAGATATACAATTAATAGCAGAATTGTTGCCGACAGAAATTCCCAAAGAGGAAGGAATTAGTACAGATTACTCCGAAGAACAGATCTTTAAAAGCGAAATTGAACAATTAAATTATTATACGGATAACGTGTTGGAAGCACAGGCACGTATTGAATTGGCATATTTGAAGCTTATTCCCTTCCCTAATACTGCAAGATTATTAGAACCATTGGCAACTCTAAGTGATATTCTATTCAGTGGCGAAGTAAATCCAATTACTTCTAAAGAACAATTTGATCAAATCAATAGTTATCTAACAACAATAAATGATACAATTAATGATGTGTTGAATCAAAATGCACAGGGAGTTAATGTTAAAGATATTGATCCTGAAACAGAATCTATTAAAACTGCTGTTGTGCAAACAAATGGTTTATTTGATGTCTATAAGGCTAATCAAAATGTTAAATTTATATTACGGCGCGATGCACGGGCATTAGTATCATCTTTGCCATCAGATACAATAACCGCTAATCCGTTTAAGGGTACTAGCATTTTAAGTTCATCTATTACACCGGTTACAGAGACGCCTACTGTTGCTCCTGTTACAGAAACGGAAACGGTTGCTCCAGTTCCAGTTACAGTTAAAGGAGGCAAGAGTCGCCGCCGCAGAGTTCAAAGGGCTTCACGCAACTACAAGCGTACGCAAAAACGTACACGATTATAATATAATAAAAAATTGATTATTGCAATGATTCTTAATAGTGTAGAAAACAATTATTAAGATGTCCGCCGAAGAAGCAAACCATCTTACTACTATCGAACCGCTTAGCGTTTGCACCCAACCTTTGGTTGTGTGTGAACCTAATACGCCATGCATAGACCCTATTCCAGAGTCAGATATGGCAATCAAGTATTCATTTCCGCTGGATTCTTGGCAGCAGCACGCAATCAAGGCTATTAGCCGCGAACAAAATGTGCTGGTCACTGCCAAGACCGGTTCAGGTAAAACACTTGTTGGAGAATATCAAATCGCTCATAGTCTGAAGACCGGTAGCCGTGTATTTTACACGACCCCCGTTAAATCATTGAGTAACCAGAAATTCCACGACTTGAAACACACTTTCCCCGAAGCCCGCGTCGGTATCATGACCGGCGATATCAAATTCATGCCAGATGCTGATATTGTCATTATGACGACCGAGATTCTGAGGAACCTCCTGTATAAGCAGGGTACAGCTACCGCTGGACTCGGCCTAACTGCAAATCTATCACTCGACCGTCTTGATGCGGTGGTATTCGACGAATGCCACTATATCAATGACCCAGAACGAGGCAATGTTTGGGAAGAAACTATTATTCTTCTCCCTCCACATGTAAAGGTCATTCTCCTGTCCGCTACTATTAACCGTCCTGAGTTGTTCGCATCTTGGGTCGGCCAAGTGCGCAACAGGCCAATTTCACTTATTGCAACTACCCATCGTGTAGTACCGTTAACCCATTTCGCTGCCAAAATTAATGAAAGCGGCGATCTGGAACTCACAGAAATCTGTGCAACAAGCGCCTCAGGCAAGGAGATCTTTGAAATCCCTGCCTATAAGCGTTATTTGCAAGGAAAGAGCGCCGACTATAAGCGCGAGAAAGAGAGCCAACTCGCCGCAGCAGCCCATCGGGCCGCGAACGCCGAGATCAAGGCCGCTGCCAAAGCGGCCGGCGAAGCTCCTGTTCATGCACTACCTGCCGCAGAAGGCAAGTATCGTCAGACATCGTATATCCATCAATTGAATACTACGATTCTGGCATTGCAGGAAAAGGATCTATTGCCGGCACTCTTCTTCGTCTTCAATCGCAAAGACTGTGAACGCTACGCCGCCGCTGTCGAATCATCACTAATTGACTCGTCAGATGCAGCCCAAGTACAACATATCATTGAGTATCATTTGCGCAATCATCGATCCACGTTGAGCGCAGTAACGCAATATCATACAATTATTGATCTTCTGAAGAAGGGCGTCGCATATCACCACAGTGGTCTGCTGCCCGTCCTAAAAGAGATTGTGGAAATCCTATTTGCCAAAGGTCTAGTGAAGGTACTCTTTTGCACAGAAACGTTTGCCGTCGGTATTAATATGCCGACGCGCACCGCTGTGTTCACCGAGCTACGCAAACACGACAATGGAGGTCTCAGGACCGTTCGCACAGACGAATATATCCAAATGGCTGGCCGCGCAGGTCGCCGTGGGAAAGATAAACAGGGTACTATTATTTATTTGCCTGCCCATGCTCCCGTCTCTGTCCAAGAGATGGCTGCTATTATGGGTGGCTCACTCCCTGTAATTGAAAGTCGCATGCAATTCTCCTATGAATTCATCCTGAAAACAATTCACGCAGCAAATGATACATGGATTCGTGTTGTTCGCCAATCATATTGGCATCAACAACAAAAATCCATTATTGAACTTAATGAAAAGGAATCTAATGCCGCCATTAAGACGGCACATGCTTTCGCAGCAGCTAATCAGCTGCAAGACGAAGCAACAGTTAATGAAATGGTCGAACATGATAAATTGTACAACGCATTCAAAGCCGCGACTAACGCGGCCAAGAAGGTTGCACAAAAAACATACGATCAATGGACTACAAAGCATATGGGCCCGAAGTGGCTCACTGTTATGAAGGCCTGGCCTGAGTATAAGCAACTCAGGATCAAGGCCGCTAAGACCTATAAAGATTTTAAGGATGCCGAGCAACAATTGCAGGATCCTTCCTATCTAATTGATAAACCGAAGAAGTTCCTGGAAGAAAAGGGCTTCATCGGCCCTGATGGCCTACTCACCACCAAAGGTGTTATGGCTACCGAAATAAATGAAGGACATCCTGTACTTATGACTGAACTCTATATGAGTGGCGCGTTTACAGGTAAAGATGGTCCTACTGTGCTTGCATCTTTAGCAGCACTTATCGCGGAGAAATCCTCGATGGATGATCGGCTCGACGATGTTAATGAATCGTGCAGCCCTATCATCGATATACTTATTGCCATGCGCGCTACACTAGCCGATGGCCATATTGATCAATGGCGTATTAGTACACAATATGTCGACATTGCATATGACTGGCTTAATGGCCGGCCTCCTGCCGAGATCTGCGAAACGTATGGAATCTTTGAAGGTAATTTGACACGGCTCGCTATGAAGCTGTACAACCTTCTGGAGGAACTTCGCTCTATTGCTACTATCAATAATGATGTTGACTTACTTGAACAACTCAAGGATATGACTGCCGTCCATGGCATCGCTGTCCCTGATTCACTCTATTTGCGCCTCTAAGTGAGGCGCTAACCGGCGCCCCACACCCCTGCGGTCTCTGCGAGGCATAGGGTTTTATAGATTAATATTTTTTTATGTTAAATTATAATTCGTCCGCCCATAGGGCTCAGTGGAGTGATAGGATCATCATGTTCCCCTGCGGCAACAAAAAAGCAACACGACCATTGTAACTAGTGAACCAATAGTAATGCCCTGTGAAAATCCTGCATGATAATAAGGAATACACTCTACATTAATAGTCTTATCCTCATGAAGGATTATAGGAAAATCTTCGTATACATTCATTTCTATAATAAAAAATATAAACAGACTTTATACGGAAGTAAAGACAAGACGCGAAGACCAATTGATCTTCGCAGCATCATAATAATACTTCACTCTAATAGTCGTACCAATAGGAAGTTCATTAGCCATTTTAAATGACATCTTCCAGGAAACAACATAAATCTTCGAATTACTAATAACAAGTGCATCAACATGATCACCTAGCGAAATATGCTTCAAGAAACAGGAAGTGCGATCATAAATCTTCGCAGCCTTCGAGGCTTCATTCAGTCTATATACTAATTGTTTTGCAGAAGAGGCAGAAGAGGCACACTGCTTTATTAGTCTTTGATTATATAAATCGGCATAACGACGGATCGGTGATGTAGCATGACAATAAGGCATGTTATCAAATCCATAGTGGCCTTTGGCGCCACCTATTTCATATGTGGCAGCGGAATTCGAGAGAGCTGCAGCCACCTCAGATGGAAGCACAGCACTCAGCATGAGTAATTGTTCTATACGCGGCCCAGAATGGGTTCGATAGATACCTTGTGGGCCAAGAACAGCCGCTGCATGCAAGTTATAAAACTTCATTAGCGCAGCAATCCATTCATGGCTATCATTTGTTTTTGATCCATTAATCTCTTCCGCAATAGCCTTCAAGGTATCAACAGGGAAATCAGTAGCATCAATAATATTTTCATAAGTGTAAGACTTATGATTAACAATATGTAACTGTTCAAAATGTACATTTACAATACGTTTACCAGGCTCATTTGATGCAATATATTTGCATGTGAGCGAAACTACAGCTCGTGGTGACCCTGGAATAAGTGAACAAAGGCCTTCCGAAAATGCGGACGGCAACATGGGTCGCACAGCGACTCCATCATTGTATATAGTTTGTAGCGTAGATTGTGCATACAAGTCAATCTCTGATCCTTCATGCACAATATTATCTACGTCGGCAATTGAAATAATGAAATCACATGATCCATCGGCACATGTCCTAAATGAAATCAGATCATCAATATCTTTACATCCTTCTGGATCAATATTCGCTGTAATCCAGCCTTCATTGATCATTTCTCTATATGAACCCCCAACACCCTTGGTTGGCAGTACAAAGTGGCTCTTCACCTTACAATAAGGTGAAATAGAATGAGCCAATGCATTAGCCTCTAATGTCAAATCTCCAGTACACCCTAATAGTTGTACGAGATTGCCTCGAGGAAATGTGTCTTTCTTGTCAAAATCATTGAATTCGACAAGTGCTATTTTATTAATTGTTCTATCGCGCTCCGTTGATCCAACACGTAGTGCTGGATAACGACGGTCAAACGGATAGAATAGGTAAATCGGCGCTGATCGCGCAGTCATTCCGTAAATTGTTCTGGACTTCAGGTCCAGAACTCCTGATAATACAGGATGTTTTGCTCTTTTAACAACAGTTAGAGGTTTGCCCTCCATATATTCAACAATGTCTCCATGCAATGCAGGGTTCGCATTACGCGCCCCCTCAAATGTGACCAGACAAGTCTCAAATGCCTCATCCATAATTGTGAATGTGGTATAATTCTTCGTGATCAAAATTCCTCTGATCATTTTAGCAATCTATTAAAAATAATTTTATTAATTAATATCAATCAAATTTATTTATATTGTGAACAATTAAGGTGATACAATTGTATTTCCTTCCAGTTCCTTAATAGTTGGTAAAGCAATAGCTTTGGTGCGACTTTTAACCAATTTGCCCTGTGTTACAATGCGAGGAGCGATACACATCGTCTCTAGCTCCTGCATGAACAACTTCGTTGCATAAGGGATTTGCACTGCTGAGAAATTCGTTGTATTGCCGCATGCGCGACAATTCCAAATACCTGATACAGGATTCGTCACTGCAATTAGGCCACAATCACGACAGACGTGGCAAGGGAATGCATCTGAGCACTCCATAAATCGTTCCTTAGTAAATTCTGTAATACCATGTGCTGCTACACAATCACGCTCCATTTCTCCGAAGCGCAGCCCACCATCACGGGCCCGCCCTTCAGCCGGCTGACGAGTCAACATTACAAGTGGACCCGATGCACGACTATGTAGCTTATCCGCGGAGCAATGGCGGAGTCGCTGATAATAACAGGGGCCAATGAAGATCGAAGTCTCCATAATACGCCCTGTATAACCATTATACAAGATTTCATTACCATATGGCTCCAAACCATATTCATCTTGCAAAATTTTTCCAATTGATTCTACCGTCACTTTATTGAACGGTGTACCATCACCCAATGCACCCGCATGACAACATGCTTTGCCGAGCAATGTCTCCATTAGCTGAGCAATAGTCATACGTGAAGGAATACAATGAGGATTAATAATCATATCAGGTGTTAGACCACTGACACTTACAGGCATATCCTCAGGATTGAGGATCATACCCATTGTGCCTTTTTGGCCGTGGCGACTGGAAAATTTATCACCAATTTCAGGAATACGATCTTGTCGTGTCCTAATCTTGACAAATGAATAACCCTCGCCATTACGATTTTTATAAATCTTATCTACGTAGCCGACCTCATTGTTACGGGGGGTTCGACTCACATCACGGTACCGTTTTGCACCAGTCGGTACAACAGTCCCTGTAGGTACCCGCAAAGGCACCACTTTTCCAATTAGCACATCATCAGGATCAACATAAGTGTTCTCAGGCACAAAGCCATCCTCACGCAATTTCTCATAATTGGCATGCTTCAATTGTTTCGTATACGTCGGATCAGGTCGGCAGAAACGTTCTTCCTCACCTGACGACTGATTTTTGCGCTCCTCATCCTTATAAGTTCGATAAAAGATCGAACGGAATAGGCCGCGCTCCAATGCTGCACGGTTCATCATATTACTATCTTCCTGATTGTAACCTGTGTAGGTCATAATAGCAACAATAATATTTTCACCTGCAGGCAAACTTTGTGCCCCATAAACCCTACTCATAAAAGGACTCACAAGGGGTACTTCATTATAACAAAGCACATGGGACATTGCATCGAAACGCTCACGATAATTGAGCGCCGGCATACCCATAGCCTGTTTCCCCATTGACGACTGATATGCGTTACGGGGGCTTTGATTGTGATCTGGAAATGGAATATTAGAGGCTAATGATCCGAGAGCCGTTGATGCATGAATCTCTGCATGTGTATGCGACGATCCTTCAACAATAGCTTCATCGGAACTCATTGCAATAAAGGAGCCCTCAGTTTCACCTGCATCAATATATTCAATTAGGTGATTATGATTAGGTGTTTCCCAATCTAATAGTTTATTCCATTCTTTAATTGATTGCACCTGTGCCTTCAAATTGCCACTCTTATCGGTAGCGATCTCACGCAATGCAGGTGCATATAATAGCGGGCGCATTACACGACCGGCTTCAGTAGTAATCCAGAGTTCCCTATAGGCAATCTTCCAAATAATACCGGTGTAACGATGAATAATGCCTGCACGCTTAGCATAGCGTAAGGCTTCCACTGTTTTACCACAAGTCTCTGAATTCAATGTACCAATCCATGCGCCATTTAGGAAGACACGTGTTTCGGTCTGTTTCTCAGCAGCAGTCGTAATTCGCAAGGATCGCAAAGTCCCGAAGGTCTGGAGCCAATCGCGAATTACTGCGGCTGATGAATAAATCGATACAAGAGCAGTCGATGAGAAGTTCTTTACAACACCTACAGTACCACCCTCAGGAGTTTCACACGGACAAATAAGTCCGTGCTGCGTATTATGAAGCTTACGCGGTGCAATTAGTTTACCAGTTTTCTCAATAGGCGTGGAAATACGCCGCAAATGTGAAATCGCAGACATATAATTAAGCCGATTGAGCACTTGACTTACACCGATTTTAGCAGCACCGCCGATCTTCAATGACCCGAAATTACCCGTAGCCATAGAAGACTTCAAATTGACATCCATAATTGTCGATTTAATAATTTTTTGAATATTGTTAATATTCACAATCTCTTCGAAATTGTTATTTGCACGCCATGATCCACTGTGAATCTCTTTTGCCAACGAGGCCCGAATATCCTTTATCATACGACTGGTAAAAGTCTTTCGGAACAGGTCAGCGAGCAAGAACCCTGGAATATCTACGCGCTTATTTGGATATGCATCACGATCATCAATCGGCAAACGATTCCAGGCCACCCACAACACTTTACGTGTCATATGACCCAAATAACATGCCTTCTCATAATCCTTATCCGCTCCGCCAATATGGGGGAACAATTCATCTGCCAAAATTTCATTAATAGCCACATTGCGTTGATTACGCACGGACCATGATACATAATGATGGGAGAGCCAGGCTTGTGCATCAGCCTGTGTTTTAATTTCTGCAGCCTCTTCAATTGATTCAATTAGTACACCATTAAATGTCGCATCCCCCTCGGGGCCCAAAATCAGGTCAATAATGTCCTGATCGGCCTCGACACCGAGCGCACGGAACAAGATGAAGAGTGGAATCTCCGTCTTAATTCGTGGCACAGTGCCGCGCAATAAATGTAATTGCGGGTTCTTCGGATGATATACAATTCGTACAGCATTACTTTTAGGGACTTGATCATTATCAGGACCAATACACTTAATTTCCACGACTTCCATATCTCGTGTAGAGTTACGGTTATTACGGAAAACAAATGGACGATTTTCTGACATGCGCTCTTGACTAATAATCGCGCGCTCACCACCCTGAATAATAAAATAACCACCAAGATCCTCTGAACATTCGCCTAATTGTCGTGGATGCATATGTGGCTGATCCTGGAGAAGACAGAATTTACTGCCGACCATTACAGGAATTTTGCCCAAATGCACATTTGGAAATAGACGAGAACGAGTCTCCTTAATACCACCGCGTGCCTGATCCGTAAAAGTGGTTGTCACCTTCACGTCAACATTTAGTGGAGCAGCATATGTT
>Ga0247722_10000280_pt1 | contig 33337 bp, 26 predicted proteins | sample MSEWelMarce3H_FC_FD_189094 | JGI IMG/M metagenome (GOLD analysis project Ga0247722, IMG submission 189094) | Subsurface sediment microbial communities from gas well in West Virginia, United States - MSEEL Well Study Marcellus 3H_FC | ecosystem: Environmental > Terrestrial > Deep subsurface >... | reverse complement strand
GCGTATGGGTGTATTGGATAATGGTAAGGTCTGTCGATCATGTCATCAATCTAATCACGAATGTCCTGGTCACTTTGGCCATTATAAATTGACACGTCCGGTATACTTTTACCAGTATTTCAAGGATGTGATGAAGATTCTTCGTTGTGTCTGTATTGCATGTGGTAAGCTCCTAGTCGAGAAAAGCATACATAAGGATTTATTGAAGCGTAAGGGCGAGGGCCGCTGGAAGGAGGTGCAGAATCTCTGTAAAGGTATTAACCGTTGTGGTCAAGAGACCGAAGACGGTTGTGGTGCTCCTCAGCCTCTGAATTATAAGAAAGAGGGTGTTGCTCAGATTGAAGCCAATTATGGTGAACAGGGAACACAGCCTCTTGATGTCGAATATGTTCATCGTCTATTCAAACGTATTACGGATGAGGACGTGGATTTCATGGGATTCAATCATTATTGGTGTCGCCCTGACTGGATGATCTGCACTGTGTTGCCGATTCCTCCTCCTCAGGTTCGTCCTTCGGTCGTGCAGGATAATAACCAGCGCTCCGAGGATGATTTGACACATAAGTTATTCGAAATTATTCGTGCTGATCGAACATTGGCACAGAAGATTGAGGCTAACAGTCCCAAGAAGATCATTGATGAATATCAAGCATTCCTGCAATATCATGTTGCTACACTAATTGACAATCAGATCCCGGGTGTCGCGCCTTCTGCGCAGCGCTCTGGTCGTCCTCTGAAGTCCTTGGCCCAGCGTCTTGGAGCAAAGGAGGGTCGTATTCGTTACAATATTCAAGGCAAGCGTGTCGAATTTTCTGCACGTTCTGTTATTACCCCTGATCCCAATATCTCATTGTCGGAACTCGGTGTACCTGAAAAGATTGCTATGAATCTGACTATCCCTGAGCGGGTGACTCCGTATAACATTGGTCGCCTGTACAAGTTCATCCAAAACGGTGCAGATAAATTCCCTGGAGCGAAGACTGTTCAGCGCCGTGATGGCCGTATGATCTCGCTCCGACACATTAATACGCGCGAGCAAGTACTTCATTATGGTGATATTGTGCACCGTCACATGATGGATGGAGATATTGTACTCTTCAACCGTCAGCCGACGCTGCACCGTATGTCTATGATGGGGCACCGCGCAAAAATTCTTCCATACAACACATTTCGTCTTAACGTTGCGGCTACCAAGCCGTATAACGCCGATTTTGACGGAGACGAAATGAATTTACACTGCCCTCAAAGCTATGAGGCGATGGTGGAATTAGAAGAAATCGCGGCCGTGCCGCACCAAATTATCACGCCCCGCCACGGTAAGCCTGTTATTAGTATTGTACAAGACACCCTCGTTGGTGCCTATCGTCTTACTCGCTCAGGTATTACATTTAACAAGCGGGAGTTCATGAATCTGATGATTTATAATCGTCGTTTCATGGGCATCATGCCAAAGCCTCGTGAAGGCAATGAGCAGGCACCAAAGTGGACCGGCCATCAGGTCATTTCACAGTTGCTGCCACCTATTAACATGTCAATGGGTAATGGTTTGTATGATAAAGACAAAGAAGGAAAAGATAGTGAAAATTATGTTATTATTGACAATGGCGTAATGAAACAGGGTGTGATTGACAGCAGTGTCTTCAGTAAAGCATCTAGTGGTATTATTCACGTATCATATAACGATTATGGCCCACAGCAAACCGTCGATCTAATTGATGGTATGCAGAACATGGTCGAATCATTCTTAATTCAGAATGGTCTATCAGTCGGTATCAGTGATTTGATTGCCGATGAAAATACACGTGATGAAATGCAAACCCGTATTCAGACTAAGACCAAGCAAGTCGAGGAGATTATTCTCCAGGTGCACTTGGACTTGTTCAATAATAAGACGGGTAATACAAATCAACAAGAATTCGAGAACCGTGTACTAACAGTTCTCAATGAAGCCACCAAAGAGGCAGGTGGTGTAGGAGTAAAGTCTTTGGCCGACAATAATCGACTCATGTCGATGATTCGTTCAGGCTCTAAGGGTTCTACATTTAACGTCAGTCAGATGATGGCCTGTGTAGGCCAACAGAACATTGAAGGTAAACGCATTCAGTACGGTTTCACAGATCGTACATTGCCTCACTATAAGAAGTATGATGATGGTGCAGAGGCTCGTGGTTTCATTGAGTCATCTTTCATCCGTGGTCTAACTCCCCAAGAGTTCTTCTTCCACGCTATGTCGGGCCGTGAAGGTCTTATTGATACAGCTGTTAAGACGGCTGAAACTGGTTACATTCAACGTAAACTGGTGAAGGGTATGGAAGATCTTGTTGTGCACCATGACGGAACTGTTCGTGATGCAAATATGAATATTATTCAGTATCAATATGGCGAAGATGGAATTAATGCCACGAAGCTAGAATATGTATCGTATCCACTCGGTTCAATGACTCGTCAGGATGTTATTACGAAGTTCGGCCTGGAAGGTGTGGACTTTGCTAATGAGGTGCTGCAAGAGGGTATTGAGCGTGAATCGGACGCGAATATGTTGAAGGCCTATGTTGCCGAAGTCCTGGAAGATCGTAAGACTTTGGTCGAGAAGGTATTCCGTGGAATTATGAATAATAATGTAGTCAGTCCTGTTAATATTGGACGACTAATTGATACAATTAGGGTGCGTTTTGATCTAAAGAAGGATCAGCGCACCGATCTGACACCCGCATATGTACTTCAAGGTATTAAGAAGGTATATGAACGCACACAGACGTTTTCAGCGTTGTGGTCGGGCCTGCTCAGATATTATTTGGCGCCACACCGACTAATTGTCGAGGAGCGCTTTACAAAGAAGGCATTTGATACACTGTGTGAAATTCTAATTGTTAAGAACTGGCAGAGCTGGGTTGTACCTGGAGAACTCGTCGGTATTTTGGCAGCACAGTCTATTGGTGAACCTTCTACCCAGATGGTTCTTAACACATTCCACACAGCAGGAGCCTCCAGAACGTCAAACGTGTCTGGTGGTCTTCCTCGTCTGAAGGAATTGTTGATCGTGACGGCCAGCCCTGCTGCGTCATCACTGTCCATCTATATGAAGGATGAATTCAAGGGATCAAAAGAGAAGGCACGCGAGGTCAGCCAAGAATTGGAGCTGACGATATTGCGAGATATTACTAAATCATGTGCTATTTATTATGATCCGAAGGATGAGTCGACTATTATCGAAGAAGATCGTAGTCTAATTGAATTCTATAAGCTATTTGAAGCTGCACAACCGAAGTCGCAGCAAGCGAATCCTTGGATGATGCGCTTAGAATTCGATCGTGAGAAGATGTTCAATAAGAACATCAGTATGTATGATGTCGCGTTTATTCTGCGCGACAAATTCGAAGACATCCGTCTTATTTATAGTGATTACAATGCACAGAAATTGATTATGCGCATTCGTGTCCCTACACAGACATCAGCGGATGGAATTATAGATTTGAAGAAATTCCAGAATAAATTATTGAACGGCGTGATTTTGCGCGGTTCTGTCGGTCTTAAAAGTGTTTCATTCCGCAAAGAGAAGGCAAATCAGGCTTTCCTTGAGGAAGTGGACGGTAGTTATAAGTCCGATGTTGAATTCGTGTTGGACACGGATGGTTCCAATTTCTTGGAGGTCATGAATCACCCTGCAGTGAACGGCAATAAGCTGTATTCTACAAATGTTCATGATCTCTATGATCAACTTGGTATGGAGGCAGCTCGTGCTGGTCTCATAATTGAATTTAATAAGATCTTCGCAGAAGTTGGTGTAGGTGCTCGTCATCTTGGGCTAATGGTAGATCTTATGACACGGGGTGGTCGTCTTATGTCGATGGACCGTTATGGTATCTTTACCCGTGATATTGGCCCTCTGGCAAAAGCATCTTTCGAGACTGCTGCAGAGAAGTTGCTGAAGGCATCGATCTTCGGAGAAATCGATCCTGTTAAGGGCGTTAGTGCAAATATTATGGTCGGTCAGCCAATTAAGGGTGGTACTGCATTCTCTCAGATTATGCTTGATGAAAGTGCTGTTGCAAATCTCTATAAAGGTCTGCCTCCTATTTCTGAATATGAAGAGGAGGAACCTGATCTAACTGCATTGGAGAATGCCGAAACAGGTTATGCTATGGACGAATGTTCTGCAGCGAAATTCCAAATGACAGTTGCATTACCTCCTGCTGGTGCCATCCAAGATGAAGAGGATGTTGAGCTTAATATTATGGAGTAATCTAAAAGTTGTCAACATGTTATAACTATGACTACGCAGGCAGGGCGCTCACCCTGGGCCTATTTTTCATGGAAAATAGGCCCAAGATGTGATACATTTAATTGGACTAAAAAACTGACTATTAGTGAGGATATATTTGTACCAACCTCACTAGCGAATGCGAAAAATAATATTGAGACATGTGGACCCCCACATTTATGGGAATATGCTAAGAAAATTACAAATCCGTATGAATTGGTATATACCTATAAGAAGCCGAATATTCCCAAAAATATTAGCCTCGGACAACCACTGAGTCGCTCGTATTTTAAAATCATTGAAATATTGAAATTATCTGGGTTTTTCCAGGCTCGTCATTCACAGCCTGCTTTGAGAACAGCACATGTATGTGAGGGCCCTGGTGGATTTATTGAAGGAATACATGAAATTGCAGGACGGCTTCATCTAAAAGTTCAGTCATCACATGCAATGACGCTCCGTTCAACAGAGCCACATGTACCAGGCTGGAGGCGCGCACAGAATTTCTTACATAGACATCGACAAGTGAAGATCGGTTACGGATCTGACGGCACAGGAGACATTTTGAAGGCGGAAAATCGAGCAGATTTTATTAATTATGTTCGATCAGCTAATCCACATGGTGTAAATATTTTCACTGCGGATGGTGGATTCGATTTCACTGCTGATTATTTGCGACAAGAGAAAACAATCTTCCCCTTATTGTGTGCATCAATTCATGTTGGATTCTCCGTCTTGGCTGCTCATGGGATGATAGTCCTGAAAATCTTCGATTTCTTTGAACCGGCAACAATAGAATTAATCCTGTTTTTATCATCACATTTCAATAATTGGAATATTTATAAACCTGTTACTAGTCGCCCATGTAATTCGGAACAATATTTTATTGGTTCAGGATTTAGGGGGTGTAAACCAGAAGATTTAGCACAACTTGAGAAGCTCGTTGAATTCAATAATATTCCACAACGGCTATTTACATCTTCTTTTAGTTCAGCAACCAGAGATAATATCTTTGTAAATACATTTAATGATATACATGTACAACGATCTAATAGTCTATCAAAACAGATTGATTTTTTGGAAAAAGCGCAAACCTTGACAGGCATCTGGGCTTCGAGTTGTGCGACTATGAGCCAAGCTACACTTGGTGAGGAGTTACGATCACTTTGGTCGGAATGTCAATCTAATAGTTTAGCTTTTTGCAGGTATTTTGATATGTATTTTCTACCACCGACGCCAGTTACCTGCGATTTCGTCCTCCCTGTTGCGCCTGTTGACTTGGACGGAACTGATGGGGAAGATAACGTTCCGCCAGACGAGTTCCCACAATCATCGACGCCTGATGTTGACTCATTTGCCCACGTCCCATCTGATCCATCATGTGAAGCATCGACTGAAGTTGAGTGATATCTTCGCCGGCAAGGATCTTCTTGAATAGTTCGGGATATGACATTGCGAAGTCTTGGCATTGTGTACGAATTTCAGTTTCCGTCTTTTCTTCATCAATAAGTCTTGCGATAAGCCGAAGATGATCTCTTATAAAAGTTGTACGTGTAGCAGGATCGAAGTCCAGCGGTCTTTGAGCTGCCTCGGCCATCGATTCCTGTACTGAACGACGATCAAGGGCCGGTGGTGGTGTCGTGAAGGATTCGCGACCATCATCTGGCCCAGGTAATAAATTACTTGACGGAGGCTGATTATTCATTCTTTTCTCTTATATGTACAATTAATATTGTTAAGTAGACGCAGATATGCCACCCGCTACAGCGCAAACAATGCCTGCACCTGTAAAAGAAAGAGATGTGCCGCGTGAAGTGCAACCATCTGCAACAAGCCCTGATTCACAGATGGTATCATCGCAAAATGATCCCAATTCTATTAGTAATTTAATGAAACAGACTGAAGTAATGAATGGACAAGCTACGGCAAACTCTTTATATGATCCGCCTGTACCACCGCCCAGCACGGATGGGTTTGTTAATTTTATACAATCTGGATTATTATCACGCCTTCTAATTGTATTATTACTATTAGGCGTCGGAGTTCTTATTTTCTATATGTGTTGTGATAAGGGACAATTACAACGTGCATCTTTCCCTACATTTAAGATGCCGCGCATATTCAGGAAATAATGGAGCAACAAAAAACGTTTGAGGAATATTTGGGCCCCTTGGATGTTGAAACTGATCAGGCCGATGATAGATCAAATCCAATTTTTGAAAACTATACGGAATGTAATGCCGATTCAAATGAATTTAATCAGACACATTCTTTTGCAGGAGAAGATGAATTGTTGACTGCAATGAATCGATTGAAACAAACACTCTATATAAATGTCTTTCAAAAAGGTCCACCTGAATTGGTACATGATCCTGCAGTGTTAAATCGATATGTAAATCTTTGTGGACAAATCTATTTTTCAATTCTGATGAATAAAGCTTTACAAATTGATGATCAGCCACAGGTTATACGTGATGCAATTGCTCAATTCTTGATGACACTTAATAGTCATTTACAGCGGGAAAATACTTCGATGGATAATAAGTTGCGAACTCAATTTATAAAGCTGCATTTGCATTGTTTCCCTTATTGTATGCAAAATAGCTGTCTAAGCATGGATTAATGTATCCGGCTATAATAGTTAATATATTCACAATAATTTATTTTGAATATATGCGCGATCTATAGTAAAGTTTGCTTTATCAGAATCAATTAGATATGGATGTTGCCCCACAAATGCAACAGGATCAATCAAGTTATTTAAGAGTGATATTAATCACCGTTTTTTTGGGATTGCTAGGCTTTGGCCTAGCATCATTATCAAATTATGAAAAAGTCAGGAAAAATTGGAATAAGTATCGTTGTCAGCCTCAATATATGGCATTGGCGCCACTTTATGGATTTGATCGCGATGAGAATATCGCGTATTGCCTGCAAAATGTAATGCAATCTGAGGCAGCAGGTATATTAAATCCTGTATATAAAGTTATTGGAGGCTTAATTGGAGTATTGGCAACATTATTGAATAATACTAATAGTCTCCGTCTGCAACTTGCCACGATGGTTGGTGGTGTTGCAAAGATTGTACAGCAATTTACGGATCGATTCAGTCAATTTATGTTTGCATTCCAAAATCTGGGAATTCGTATGAAAGCACTTATGGGACGAGTATATGGTACATTATTTTCATTCATTTATATGGGTACTAGTGGTATAACGGCAGTTATGAATCTAAGTGATAATTCACTGGTGCGATTTTTGACGACTTTCTGTTTCCAACCAAGCACTCCTATTTATGTACGCAATAGAGGAATTATACCCATATGTGATGTTCAGATTGGTGATATATTAGCACATGGTGGTCGTGTTACTGCACGTTTTGCATTTTCCGCTAAAGGTCAACAAATGTGCCGTCTCGGATATGTTCGGGTAAGTACGAATCATTTTGTTCGTGATCCTGCTGGTAAATGGATAATGGCAGGAGAGCATCCTGATGCACAGCATGATAAAGATTATGAATTTGGACCAGAACGGCCGCTCATTTGTTTAAATACAAGTGATCATCAAATTTCACTTGGTGGTTATATGTTCTCAGATTACGATGAAACCGAAGAGGGTGATAAAGAAGCTGCAGTATTTGTCGAGAAATCGCTAAACGGTTACAATGCAAATCCTTCAACAACAACTTTCAAAGAATACGGAGCACTAGTACATCCACATACATTAATGGAAGTTGGGAAATATGCTAATAGTATTTGTGCAGGTGAACAATTAAGTAATGGTGCAACTGTATTAGGCATGATTGATAAAGAGATTAGTGAAGCTACACGATTGCCAAATAATACAATTGTAAGTCCATCGACATTAGTATGGAATGCAGATAAAAATATGTATGAACGTGCCGCTGATATTACTGGTGCTCTCAAAATCACATATGATGTACCGCAAATATTCAGGGGCTTTATTGTAAACCCTCATAGTACTATTATCACTGATTCCGGACTATATTTACGTGATTATTTAGAAGTATGTTCACCTGATACTGAGAATGCATATGCTGCGAGTTTGCGTGCTCAGATAGGTATCAAGGCATAGTAGATATGGATGCCGTGCCATTGCAGCCAGAATCGCGATCATCATTTGTAAGATTAACATTTATGATAACTGCATTAACGGTTGGTCTTTCAATTGCAATGACATATGCTGATCGTGAATCTGTTATAAATGATTGGCCTAATAAGCGATGCAAGACTGCCGTGATAGCAACTTCATTTTTATATAAACCAGACGATTATAATGGAACTGCAGCAGATTTCGCACAGGAAAATTACAATTTTTGCATAAAACAGCTCGCTGGGAAAACGCTGCAAGCCGGCATGGCACCTGCAACAGGTGTATTAAAGCAACAGGTTGGATCATCGGGTGTAATTGGCGGAATGCAAAATTCTATTCGAAATATGCTCGGCACAATGGGCCGTGAATTTGGCAGTGGACTTGACATCTTCTATCAACGCTATCAGGCAATTCAGGGACAAGTTACTCGTGTTATGCAATATTTACAGTCTGCTATGGGTCGTATTAGCGGTGTTATAGGTGCAACAATTTATTTAGCAGTATCGATGATTGTAAGTATGATAAACACAGTTGAATTTATTGTGTGGATTTGTATTGCTATTGTTATTATTTTAGTAGTTATTTTCATAATATTATTCTTCATTCTTGCACCATTCTCTCCCTTATTGTTAGCTGTTGTAACTGTTATCGCATCAGCAGGTTTCGGTGCAATGATTGGTGGTGCTGCATCAGTCTTCTGTTTTGCTGAAGACACTGTGGTTCTTGCATCTGATGCAAAGACTATTAGGGTACAAGATTTAGTAATAGGTACAGTTCTGGCAGATGGAAGTACAGTCGAAGGAATGTTTGTCTTTGATGGAACTCGGACTCCATTATATGATTTATATGGATGTCTTGTAAGTGGAACACATCTTGTGTATGATACGAAGTCTAGGCGCTATTGTGAAGTTGTGGAACATCCTGATGCACGACCAACTATTAGAAGATCTGAGCGTGTATATTGTCCAATTACTTCTAATCGTCATGTACCTGTAATTACTAGTGCAGGGCGTCATATATTATTCTGTGATTGGGAGGAGGTTGCGTCCGATTCGGCGCGCAATGTATGGACGAAGGCTGTTTATAAACATTTAGACATAGATACTGAGATTATTGACGATGATGACGTTGCGGGGATGCATGCTCATATCCGTGTTGCTATGGCAGATGGTCAATGGAAATCAATAGAAAAAGTGTCAATTGGTGATACTGTATTATATGGGCGCGGACAGGAAACGAAGGTTTTAGGGAAGGTTTTACGCCACACGATGTCGTCCTTGCAACAAACTGTGCATTGTGGGACATGGATGAAGAATGCAAGACAGAAAAAATGGCAGAGACAGCATAGTTGTTCCGGCCAAGACAAGCATCAAAAAATGGTGGAGATATATCATTTGATTACCGATTCCGGCACATTCCTTATTAATAGTGATGGAATAATATATGAAGTTCGTGATGCAACAGAGGTGGGAGCGGCAAATTTGCGATCATGTACACCGGCGGTATTATCGGCCCTAAATTCATTAACTGAGCCTAGCCTGCTATTGCCGGCTTGACAATTGCAGAAACTGAGTCTCGCCAGCTATTGTCGGCTTGACAAAGTTCTGCAATTGCAGAACTGAGTCTCAATAAATTCGCTAATGCTGATTAGAAAGAAAGATGCGAACTGATTTTTTGGTTACAGGACTTGTTCTACTTTTAGTCGCCAGTTTCTTGATGATCTATATGGGTCGCTCTGAGGCGTTCCGTACTGGCGGTGCTGCTTATGGTGTAAATTTACCTAGTGGATTTGAAAATCCTTGCATGTCCGATGAGATGTATAGTACTGAACTCGGCAAATGCGTCCCTGCGGGTGCCCCAGGACAGGCTGGTTCTGAGGGCTTCGCCGACTATTTCCTTGAAAATGCAGGTGGTTACGGCGCCAAATATGAGACAATTGGCCCCTTTGATGGTGTGAAGTTGGTGCCAAAGAACGGTGTCAGTCAGTACCGTAATACTGCTCCTAATGAGCCTATGATGGGTCCTGCTTTCGAACCTGGCCCTGATTCTCTCTTCCTATTCAAGAATAACCAGTGCAAGCCTGAGTGCTGTGGTGCCTCTTATGCTTGTGATGGTGGCTGTGTCTGCTCTACCCCTGAACAGCGTAAGATGGTGAATACCCGCGGTGGTAATCGTTCCATGGATGATGGTTTTTAGGCGCTGCCCCCACGATCGCCCTTTGTAAAGGGGTGGGCTCAGTGCTCTAACTTTTTTACTAATTGTTATGACTGTCTCAACGTGCTCCAATAAAAATTAAATACATTATCAATATATTTAATTTTTAATCAAACAGCGTATTATTCTGGTGTATGTTGTCGTCCTGGAACTTTTCCTACAGAAACAGATGCGCTAATCGGTGCTTCGCCACAAAACGTCTAATGTCATCAAATACAATTGAATAACCTTTCATTGTACCATCAATAATTGTAAGTCCAAGACTAGTCTTAACAAATGTGAAAATAGTTCGATCACCATTTAACATGGAATACTTCCTAAGTGAATCCAACACCCTAAAAATCTCAATATCAATCATTATTGATTCTTAGTCATGGATCAAGACGACTAATAATATTCATTTTTATTGCTAGATGTCAGACTTCGCTTCAGCAGAGTCTGTTGATTACATAATTGTAGGCTACGGCATAGCGTCAATGTCAGTGCTATTAGCTCTAGCATCCAAAGAGCATCCTTTTAAAATTGCAATCTTCGATGAATACTTCGATGGTGGTAATCTTCGACGCAATTACGGTACAGTTAGAAGTAATACAGTATGGACACAATTCCTTCAAGCGGTTGAGCCATATTGTTCTTCGATGCTCTTCAATAATCTTAAAAGTCTTCACGGACCTGATGAAACAACGACACTTAATGAACTTGTCTTCCAATTCCAACGAGTCGTCAAAGCAACCCTTGCTTCATCGCCCTTAATAGTACATTACTATTGTCGAAAAATAAAAGCGCTAGACTTCCATACAGATTGTTGGCATGTCGATAGCCAACTAGAAGGTCGTACATTAATTCTAACACCAGGTGCTACTCCTAAAAGTCTTAATTATCCTAAACCTACATTACAACTAGCCTCCGTTCTAAATAATAAATCATTACCGGCTAGACCAGGCGAACATGTATTGGTCTTCGGGACTTCGCATAGTGGAACATTAGCTATCGACGCACTTCATAAACAATCTCTAAAAGTCAGTGCAGTCTATCACGGATCAAACCCGTTTAAATTTGCTCGTGATGGCGAATATGATGGTATTAAGCAAGAATCTGCCCTAATAGCGGATAATTTACCTGCAACCATCAAATTAATAGCAGCAACTGATGAAAATTCTATTAGAACAGAATTATTATCGGCAGATTGGATATTATATGCATGTGGATTCAATCCAGCGACAAATGACCTTCATTTAACGGTTAATTCAGTGCCGGCAAATATAAATCAATACGATGCAACTACAGGTCAATTAACAGCTGTGCCAAAAGCATTCGGTTATGGTATAGCATACCCTAATAGTAACGTTGTTGATGGTAAAACATATTATGATGTATCCTTACCTGCATTTATGAAACATATTCATGAAAATATCAATAAGTTAACAAGCTTCCAAGCAACAAATCCCTAACAGAACTAGATAATGAGTCGCAGTATCAATAGTGGATTAAATTCATATTTACCAAATATGGGTTCTAATTCTCCGGCCAAGCCTATCATAAATAATGTCGGCAATGCGTTGAATTCTATTAAGAATGTGACACAGAACATTGGATCAAATATTAGTAGAAATTTTTCCAATATGACTAATTCGGCGACATCTGTAATGAATAATAGCGGTTCTGCTGCAGCAGGTGGATCATCAACTATCTTTATTGTTTTCGGATTGGTGTTTGTGATTTCAATTACGTTGATCTATATGTTTTACGACACGATTCGTGATCTTATTCCTGATTCCTTCAAGTATATTTTTAGCGGTGGTGATATGACACCTGTTGCGGCGGAACCTGTAGTGAATGCACCTCCAACTAATGTTGAAGCACCCATGGAGCCAACTCCGGCCTCAAGCGTTGAAGCAATTTTACCAGGCAAAAAGGAAGTCTTTAATTTAAGCTCAAATCGTTACGCATACGGTGACGCGGAGCCACTCTGTCGTGCTCTTGGTGCGCAATTGGCAACATATGATCAGGTGAAGGCAGCATTTGACGGTGGTGCAGATTGGTGCAATTATGGATGGACTAAGGGACAATTAGCATTATATCCTACACAGAAAGAGACTTATGATAAATTACAATTAGGCCCTGAGGGACAGCGTCAGGCATGTGGTAAAGTTGGTCTAAATGGCGGTCATTTCGATAATCCTGATATGCGTTTCGGTGTTAACTGTTATGGAATCAAGCCAAGTCAGTCTCAACACGACGCATCAGCAACAGCTAAAGGTGCACCAATCTCACCTGATGCACTTGAATTTGATAAGAAGGTAGCTGCGTATAAGAGTGAATCCGATAGCATTGGTGTTCTACCTTGGCGCGAAGGTGCATGGTCATCTTAAAGAATTTTGATGAACGTGTTTCAATAAAAAGTTTAATAATATAATCCATTATATTATTAATAATTTTAGCATAAATATTTCATTTAACGAAAAGAATATTCATCTTCGACCTGTTTAGCGGATACAAGGCGACCTTTTTTGTCACGCGCCAAGACACCTTCGAAAATAAGCTGTTCAATTTGCGCCTCCTCAATTAATTGTTCACGCTCATCATAATCTTGTACAATGCGTGAATTGATCATATCAATATATCTATAAGCGAATACACGGAGATTGGCCCAGAAAAATGTCGCAGCTCTATCCGTTCCAAAAAGCTCGTTTTCTTTATCATAATACTCTTGCATAGTGTACCAGAAATCGGAATCAAAGATGTAATCATATTCATCACGATCTAATTGACTGTCTCGATGCAATGCAGCAGGTAAAACGAGACTCGGACAACTCTCATAATAATATTCACGATCGACAACATAGGCCCACGTCAAAAATTTATCTCTAAATGTATTTCTATCTAGCTTAAATTTATAACCTTTATTTGTTATGGCCTCATATATTGATGTATATACCTCTAAAAGTTTTTGTAGACGCGTTCCTTGTGGCGTCCAACGACATAAATTAGTATTTAACCAATGATCCCAGTGCTTAAAGGCAAGGCCGTATGTTGTAGTCATGATCTCTCTTTCAGTTAATGGATAATTTAGATTATCTGTCATTCTTCTATCAATTAATTGATTCTACAAGTATGATAAAAGGAAACTTTTAGATGGGTGCAGGAGGTGGTAGCGAAGGTGCAGTAAACATTTCACGTTTCAGTTTCTGACTCGTGACCTGTTTTCTATGTTCTTTGATGAATTTCATAATAGAATCCGTTTCATCAGGATAACGACTTCCTTTTGCAACAAAGTATTCATGTAATATCTTTTCCAAATTAATAAATGTTAGCGGAGCCGGATGTGTCTCCTCCATCAGAGAGACTTTACCACCTGCAATCTGAATCGTAGCATTTTTCATATGACTAGCTTCCATGGCATCAATGATTCGATCTTCATAACTGTCCTTCATCTGTCGTGCATTAGTTGTCTGAGTTTGAAATGACTTTGTTAATGAATCATAATGCACATAATGTCTAACCCATTTATTGAAGTCTTGTGGTAAAACTTGTTTTGCTGCAGGTGCAGGTATTATCTGATTCTGCATTTTACTATCTCGTAATCACACATAAAATCAAGGACTAATTAAATTCGCAATGCTTACATTTCGACGCTGTCCGGAAAAATACTAAAAGGAATGTGGATACTAATAATAAAATCATTGCAGCAATAATTACTATGGTAATGATGACATAAGGGAATGATTTTTCCATGACATATTGTATTACAGGGTCAACAATAAATACCTGCAACCATTGACGTGTTTCTTCAGATTTGAAGCTAACAACTAAATTTTCAATAGTCTTTTGCAGCCATGCAGATTTAATTGGTATTGGTGCCATTGCTGATGTAGTCGCTGCACTTAAGGACATCTGTGTTAGACTCCGATGAAAAACAAGGAGCCTTTAGCGCAGATGGCCTTAAGTATACCAACAGAAACAGCATCATGGGTTTTCGGTACATCATTTACAGACAAATCACAAGCAGGTACGACCTATATCTTTCCAATTAAAGGGTATATACCTTATCCCGAAACATTCACTATGACTAAAAGTAATATACTTAGCGGCAATAATTTTACCCCGGCAACAATGACTACATATATAATGGACTTATATGCATCATTTATAAGAATATTCGGTTCAAAATTCGCAAAACCCTATACACCGGCACAATTATTGCGACTGACACAGCATATCTATAAAATTATTCATGATTTGGATTCTGATGCAAATGATATTGATGAATATGAATGGACATTTATACCTGCAGCCATACAATTAATTGGTAATAAATTCAATATAATTTGGCATTTGTCTTATGAAGAAATTAAAATTATTTTAGCCGATGATTTGGTTGAACCTGCACTTATTGGTCAATTAGAAGAGTTGGATATTAATGCAGTTGTTCCATCAACTGATGATTTTCTCCGGCTGAATTCCACGACACAGCAGCGAGAGTCGATGAAATTGGAACGGGCACGGCTGAAGGCACGAATGGCCAAATATCAGGCTGATAAGGCGATGGCGAAGTATTTAGCGAAGTACGGCGATTTTTCTGAGGGTGAAACTGACTATGAATCAGGTTCTGGTTCCGAAACCAGTTCTGGCACAGATTCGGATGGGCAGTAGGTGATTTATACGTAATCTAAATTCGCTCACACTACAACAGAAGCAAATGAAGACTGATTCTATCTTAATGGTCGTGGGTTTAATCGCTCTTGTTCTATTCACAATTTATTTGATCAACCCCGGTATGCTTGGCTTAAGAAAGGAGGGCTTTGAATCCGGTTCTGGTTCTGAAATTGCAATGGGACCTACTGGCGCCTTAGGTGCAACCGCTACTGGTGAACAGGGCCCTGCACATGGTTCTGTGCCTGGTGCTCAGCAGAGAGCTCAAAATCAGGTGCCCGGTTCCTCTGGTGCTATTCAATCCTCTGGTTCCCAGGGTTTCATGGATGGATCTGATTCTGGTTCCGCTTCTGGTCCTGAAGGATTCGAAAATGGCCCTGCTAACTTCGGTAATGCCGCCGCCCCGGCCGGCTGCTACCCTCGTGATCAGCTGAGCGCCACTGAGCTGCTGCCCCGTGATACTAATAGCGTGTGGGCTCAGCAGAATCCCCTTGGCCCTGGTACTCTTAAGGGTGTGAATTTCCTGAGCGCTGGTGCCCTTGTTGGTATCAACACTGTCGGCCAGTCCTTGAAGAACGCTAACTATCAGCTCCGCTCTGAGCCTCCCAATCCCCAGATGGCTGTATCTATCTTCAATAACTCCACTATTGAACCTGATTTCAATCGTCGCCCCTTGGAAATCAACTAAAATCTTTGATTTTCGTTCATTAAGAATGTTCCGTCCTATAATAAATCAATACACTTACAATATGTCCTTGTATTGAATTATCCTGCAAAATAGTATTATTTATTTTTTTTACTAAAATTTAAAACACCATTATGGACAGCCATCTCAATCTCATTTTTCATCTCTTCTTCCTTCACTAAAAGTTGCCCCATGCGTTTCGCAAATAGAGCTAGCTTCCTGATCAGACGGAATTGAACACCAACAAAAACGAGTGAAAATGCGACTTCACCCTGATATTCTGTGGTATTATACGGTTTATAAGACGCCTTGCCATCATTAATGTATAACATAAATGGTATTAAATGATTAATTTTCCGAATATAAAAGACACCAATTGTCAAAAGAATTAACTCACCAATAATTTCAAAAAACAGTTGCCAGGTACCAATCGAATCATTATATGCAGGGAAAATTATATTCATTAACAGTCCAACAATGATACAACTAATAGTGAATGTAATACTATATTGAGTGAGTTCTAATAATTGATTAATACGATTGATATCAAAAGACAATAGGTCTGATAACTTTTGATGGAAGTATTTTGTTGCGCCCGGCTCAATACTAATAGAATTCATCAATCTATTAGATCATTTAGAATAGAAATGTCTCAACTTGGTTCATGGTTCACATCAATGATAACAGGTAAATATCCTTTAGTGGAAGTGAAATCATCCGTGGATGGCCGTACGTATAAAGTTCGTGATATGGCGGATAAACAGGGTGCCGCAGATCTATTAGCGAAGGTGCGTATACGTCTCGGTAAATTATGTGATCAACTGGTTACTAAATATCCTACAAAGCCCCAGGTCCAGCGCATGCAACAGAATTTCCGCGCGGATCCTGAACGATTTTTAGAGGCTACACCTGATGCAAAACACACATCTTATAATGTCAATAAGGGTGAACAGATTCATTTGTGTTTGCGGCAGCGCGATGGTCCCGATGAATCACTTGTAGGTGAAGAAGTTATTATGTTTGTCGGTATTCATGAGCTTAGTCATACAATTACAAAGACGATTGGGCACGAACCTGATTTTTGGAACAATTTTGGTTGGTTATTACGTGAAGCGGAGGCTCTAGGATTATATTCACACCAAGATTTCAAAGCACATCCCGTTTCTTATTGTGGTGTTCGTATTACCGATCAACCTCGCTACGATCCGGCACGAGATGAAAATAGTTCTAGCAAAACAGGTATTGGAAATATATTACAAATTGGCAATGTTTTTAAATAAACAGCTTGTTACAAAAACATACTATATTATTTATTGTATGTGATATGAATCACTTAGAACAAATAATGAACAACGCAGTAGAATGGATGAGGCAAGTTTCCTAAATGCAATACAAAGTGTTAGGAAATTGGATTCACTAGGATTGAGTCCAATTACTATTAAATGTTGGTCGCAGGATAAGGAGGAATTCGAATCTATTGTTTTTGAAGCCGCGTATTCATTTACAACAATCGATGATATTAAATCCTATTTGTATTCTGTCAAGAAGTCGCCAGAATGGACTATGTCACAAGTATTTCTTGGAACAGTATTTGGTCAGGCATCGGATAGAGAGCGAGATAAATTCATAGGAACTGATATTTTATGGTTTGCCGAGTCAATTGATGAATCAAGACAAGTTAATTGGGACGATTATATAATTCTATCATCGCCACTCCTGCTATGTAATCCTAAAGGACCTGTTGATCGTCAATTCGTCGATGCAAGCGGTGAAGCCAGACTCATGCGTCAAAATCCTCCACGTGGTCGAAGTATGATCGAAGATTTATATCCTGAAGGTGTGCCTACATTTTATGCATTCTGTATGACCGATATGGCTGCAGCCTTCGGTGTATCGCAAGGTAGACCAATCTCTAATCGTGATTGGAATGGAAGATTTTCCATGTTTTTCCCGGCATTAAAGGCTAATGATTATATGCCATCACAACAAGATATTGAAAATGCGAATCGAAGACTCAGATACTTCGAATTAAATCAAAAAATGATTGAAGCCGTCGATGTCGCATTACAGGAAGGTGGACAAACACTTCCATTGAAGGTGGAAACGGTGTTATCGCTGAAATTATTATTTGATTATCGGCCACACGAAGGTGATGAAAATATTGGAGAAGGCGCCATACCATTCCGAAGTCTAGAAGAATTGTTCTTCGATATTGATGTAAATGAACGTCGACCTTTTATGAGGTTATTGCCGGCCAGTGATGAACCTATTACGAAGATTCATGTACGTGGTGTACTTCCAATTCCTGATATCGCAGATCCTTCATTAATTTTGCAATGGAAAGATTATTTGAGCCCAGATGATGACGAAGACTTCCTATTCCTAAAAGTCGCTGTTCGTGCTACCCAAAGGGAGACAACACTACCGCTCTATGCAACTTTACGAATTATGCAGGATGGAAGTGCAAATATAGTGGTTATTCCTTCTAAACAACATCGTCTAGGTCTTGATCCTATTAGGGATCTACAAGACTTTGATAAAGTAGTCTTCGAAAGTGTCAAAGGAACACATTTAGCAGGTAAGGATATTATTTTAAATGAAATTTCTATTGGTCTCAATCTTCATTTACAACCTGAAGATACAGCTTTAACAAAGAAATTACTGCAGTCTCGTCTTGGATCATTCTCCTATTTTTTACAAGAGATTCCCAATTACGTCGATGCTGAACGCCAACCAATTATTTTACTTCGATACAGGGCTGTAAGCCAATTTGCAGTTGAATCGAATGTATTTGTCTATATACGTCAATACTTCGGAAAAACTTCGACAAATGATATCCTTAATGGTATATCTAATACATTCGGTATGACAATGGAAGAGGCGAAGAAAGCTCTATGGAATTATTTGGAAACTGGATCATCTTTTACAATAACACAGCCTGAGCTATTCACATTTACAGAGGAGAAGAATCCAGGGATTGATATTGGTATCTATGGTGCTCATCCCAATTATCAGGTGCGAATTAATCGCTGTACTTCCATGAATAATTTACTTCGTATTTATTCGATTATGGCACTATTCCTAAATGTTGATGTCGATATTGATATAAGTTCAAAGGTGATTGATGCAGCTAAACGTCTGGAACCTGCCGCTGCAGCAGCTGTGACCAAAGATGAAGAAGAATTGGAAGGAAATGCAAATATTATTGTCGTTGATAGTGGACCGGCCAAAAAAATCATTGATCTAATTGATTATGATAGTGAAGATGATCTCCTACTCGGAGGTCCTGTAGGGAAACGGGAAGACAAACTGGGAGGTCCTATTACAGACGGACTCAAACCTGCCTTTGTGAATGCACTTATGTATGATGAAGATGATGATCTACTACTCGGCGGCGGCAGAAAGCCTGCACCGAAGCCCGAAGATCAGGAGGCCGAACTGATTGCAAAAGGTTATTATTTGAAGAAGCTTCGTGATGCCGATGTACGACTCTTCGAATTTACGCCGAAGACGAAGGGTGAACTGACATATGTTCGTAAATGTCAGGCAAACGATAATCGGTATCCTGTTGCACTTACGGAGAAGGAATATCGGCGCATGTTGGAAGAATATGAAGGTGATGCAAATATTATTTTCGTAGAATACCCACTACGTCAAGGGGATGTTGAACCTCCTCAAATCGAAGGACAAGAATATATTACTATCTTGAAGTATGGTACTATTGCGGCTGTTCCCAATTATTATTTCTGCCCTCTATTATTCTGTCTAAAAGATCGTATTATGCTTCGTCTAAATGACTTCGAAGGTACTGTGTGGAGACCGAAGTACGATCCAGGTTATCCGAAGGAGCCAGATTCATGCCCTTTCTGTGGTGGTAAAGAGATTACGAACTTCGAAGTTGGTAAAAAGGGCTACACTGTACTTCGACGCGGAGCAACACAGCAATCTACTACTAGTGCATTATATATCGACTTCGTCGGTAATACAACACACCCTGATGGCTTCGAACTTCCATGCTGTGCCAAGAAACTTCCTAAGAAACCATATAGAATTAGTGATCCAGCCTTCAAAGAATTCCTGCAAATTATTAAGAAGGAACAACCCGAAATTGAAACAGTTGACGCAGATATTGAAAATGCTGTTATCGCTGCATTAGATAATGAAGTCGACTACGAATTACTTCGATACCATTTACCGAAGGAATATATTTCAGATCCAGGACGTCATCCTTTGAAACCAGGTGTTATTGGACAACTACCTATTAGTCTAGACAAATTCTTCGAGCAAAATTCCATGTCCCTCGTGAAGCGTGTTGCAATTAAACAGGAATTGAAAACTGGACCAGGCAGTAAAGGGTTTCTTCGAATGGGTGTACAAGGCAGCAGAACAAATGACCCTAACGGTTTCTTCGGCGCCTTAGTACCTTATTTATATAAAACTTCGATTGATCAAGTTATCGCTAAATTCGACAATGTTTTTAACCCGAAGATTTTCATTAATGCCAATTACGGAAATCTTGTACATGAATTTTATAATCCATGTGATCCGATCCCAACTGAAGAACAATTAAGTCAATGGGCAGCAGAACAATTAAATGTTATGCTCAATAAAGAAAATGAATATGAGTTACGTCGCGCATATATGTCACACGCGGCATTCATCAAATATTTACATGATAAAAACTCTTATAAAGAATACAGAATCTTTGCTCCTATTCTAGCATACAAAGGTCTTCTTACATCAAATGGACTCATACTAATTGTTATCGAGTATAATGCTTCGAAACCTGAACAGGCACCGCGCGTTATTTGTCCACCATTTGGTTATAATCCCAAAATACATACAGGTTGCGATTTCGCATTTGTATTACGTGATGAAAATAATATTTATGAATCGCTCTTCTTTTATGAATGGTTAACTAAAGGCGAAGGTCATATAACTGCGGTGAAATTCAATCCTGAAATGCAGAAAGAGGGAGTTAAGGTGCCACCTGTTGTTTTAAAGAAGATTAGTGAATTCAAGCAGAATTGTGAATATATAGGACGTGCTATCTATACAGCTTCTGCTGCAGTTAAATCACAAGATTTATTAACAATTTCTGATCTTATGGATAGTCCTTATAAAAAATATATTAATGGTGTGGTTCGCGACATTTATAATCATATTGTGGGTGTTACAATGACAAGTGGAACGGGTCGATTGATACCATTCCCTGTAGCAGATGATGGATATATGCCGCTTGACCTATATACATACTTTGACTGGTCTAGTTGTCCAGTAAATAGTGCGGATAAGATTTATGAATTTTACACAACAGTATTGGCGTCACTTATAAATGATAATCCAGGATACACCGTTAATCAGATCTTCCGTTTAGAGGGTGCAAAAACTGTGCGCGGATTCCGTTTAGCAAATGGAGCAGTTTTACCTGCTCGCGGCTATGTTGCCAGTTTACCTGCAGTCTTGCAAGAACTTACTGTTGTTGGTGGAATACCAGAATATGCAATGAACCGTTCACTATTTTTCATGGAAAATATAGCTGAAGAATGTAAAGTGTCCAAAAATTTAATACAGGAAATGCCTGAAGATCTATCCACAATCTCAATAGAACAATTAAATGAACTCTATCAGCATTTCCGTCTATCCTTCGCTGACTGGTTAAGTGCGGCTGATGGCGCTGGACCATTACAGCGGGATATCGAACATATACTATTTAATAAACTATTGCCTATTTATGAGAAACGGAAACGCTTAATGTTGCTATTATATGATAAGTTGAGTACATGGTTTGCAGAGACCGATGAATATGTACCTGCAAAACCCTTCATTAAAAGACGCGATTGTTTGAAGATTAAGAATCCTGGTAAATGTAGTGGTGCATGTATGTGGTCAGATGCAGATGGCCAGTGTAAAATTCATATTCCTACAAAAACCCCCCTATTTGTGGTTACACGAGATTTATATATTATGAAACTAATTGACGAACTAATTGTCTTCCCTGCACTTCGGCGCCAACTATTAAATCGCGAAGTTCGAACAACAGTACAATTAAAGAAGGATATTCGATTCGATGATCAATGGATCATTCCAGAATCTTCAACATCATGGCTAGATTTGCTACGAATGGAATGGTCGAAGCAACGCTATGAAGAACCGAAGTTTTATGAAGAGATAGTTAATCCGAAGGTCGCTGCGATCCCTGGTGCAAATGTACAGGTTGAAGTTAGCGAACAGGTAGCACGACCTGAATATATGTACGCCCTAAATGATGATCTTCTTAATAAATTGTCAATCGCACTTGATGCTGGTTCATGGTCATTATATTCGCCTCCAACATTTGATAATCTACTAAGTGCCGTCGGTGCTTCCTTGCAGACAGTACAAACATTTACAGAAGATTCTATCAGAAACCTTGTGAAAATGCAGGGCTATCCTGTCTACCTCGTGAAGACCACAGAAGACACCGATATTTTTTCTATCAAATTATATGCACCTGAAGAATATCAGATGAAGAAATTAATGCCGCGTGCCTTAGTATTGGTACAATTAGATCAGGCTACAGATGATGGTTCTGTAGAGAGTTTGACGACGGTCTTAGTGCATCATTCGGACAATTACAATTTACGTATCTATATAAATAAATTACCACGTAAATTACAATATATTTTCAATAACATGAAGAAGGCTCAACAGCGGGGAGAATTAGAACTAATTAAAATGCCTGAAGCTGTGCCAAATTCATTGCGCATTTCCAATAAGAAGAAGTTGCCTGCGACTAATGCCGCTTAATATGTTTGCCATCTACAATAGCAATCGTATCATGTACACCTGATGCAATAGCGGCTTTCCGTGCTTCCACCATCGCTAACACTTCATCATGCATATAATTGAGTTTAATCCGCTTATAGTTCTGTGGTTTCTGATCAGGATGCAGAATAATAATAGCCAGCTCCACGATTTCCATACCATATTCTTTTTCCAACATGTATTTATAAACAGACAATTGTAGACTATAATGCCAATAATTACAGTCATCCAAGTGTCCGAGATCCCCGAGACCCTTCTGGAATTTATTCTCGAATTTAATTTCCTTAGAGCGCTTCCAATCGTAAATCAAAAACTTACCATCCGATCGGCGACGAAACACAGCATCAATTGAACCCGCCAACTTAATGTCTTTATCAAACACTTCCCATTCAAGCCTCCATGGTTCAATATCAGCCTCCGTTGCACGCAGAAAATTCATGAAAAACCGCCACTCCTTTGTCGCAAGAACACGTGGAGGAATAATCGCATGTGCTTCATTATAATACATCTCTATTGCTAAATGCATTTCCGTACCAGCCTCAGATGCCGCGGCGCCATTATCCGACCACAACTTCTTAATTGCTTCATCCGTCATTCCGAAATATTTACTTTGCAGCCATTTCGACGAGCCCTTCATCTTCGCAATAATTGTATCAGGATCGAAATGACCAAAAAATGCATGGACAAAGCCAGTTGTCGAAGTCCATCCCTGGCTTTCACCATCTACAGTGTAAATGTGCGTCGGTTCATCAAAAACAATTCGTTTATCACGAACATGCTCATTCCGCTTCCATAAAATTTGCCAGTCTGCAGGCATATTACTACAATCTAATAGTGAGTTTCACCTTTAGATAGTAATAATAAAAAATTGATGTTTTACTATATAAATTACTATTACTATTAGTAGTATTTTGCTATGGATAATCAGATTATCCAGGTATTACAAACAATCGATGAATGCAATGAAAAAATTCAATATATTGATGCAATTCGTATTTTGAGCAAAGGAGTTAATATCCCAACAATTAATGCAAAAGTACAAAAGCCTGGTATACCACAATCATGTAAAAATGGATTTGATAAGTATAAATATCAAAGCAATTATTATCAATTAAATAAGGAGTATTTTGCCCAATATCGCGAGAAAAATAAGGAGCGCAATAGATTATATCAACAAAAATATAATGCAAAGCGTCGTGCACAACGAATCGTTGAACGTACAATCAAGCGTTTAGCGGAAAAATCATAATATTAAAACAATTGTACATTTTTTATATAATTATGCAGTACCTTTAAAGTAGCAAGGTAATAAATTAACAAATGTACTAATAGTACTGCACGACTCTCCACAGTTAGTGGTATAGGTCAAACAATCAGAACAGTTTGCACGACCGACACGGATTATATCACGCTCTTCATATGTCGCATAACGAACAACACATGGCGTCGAAATTGTACTTAGACAACCACCTGTAACACAACCAGGCTGAGCCTGAACATATGAAATATAATTCACCCACTGAGCTTTAGCCTTATTAATAGCAATTAAATCACTGGCGTCCATTCTAATAATATCGTGTAATCAAAATATATGAAAACACACCGCAGCATACCACAATTATTCCTATCATTAATGTTAAACCGCATCCGAATGACCGCCATTCTTCGACTGTACACAATGCAATTTGCCGTTCCTCTGCAGGCAAAGCCTGTCTCAGAGTCCGAGCCTGCATCCGTAGGTTGTGGGCGAGGTCCTCTGCCGGTATTATTACGTATGTATATTCATCCATAGCTAAATGAATATGTAATAAGATAAAAAATAAATAATTAACAAATATTAATTTCTAATTGTTATTTGCTTAGCCTCTTAATTGTTATTTGCACCGAGAGCTTTTAGAATGGAGGATATAGTGCCAACTTCATATAGGTTTTGCCTACCTTATTAGCACCATCGATACGTCCATCTGATGTGCGACGTTTGCCACCTAGCTCTGAACCTGATGCAGTGCCTGTGTAATATAGCAAATACTTCTTCTGGTCACGTGCTGCTTCAATAATTTTACGTAGACGTTTATCATTTGCCCAGCGATATTCAAGTGCATCATTGAGCACCTTGTCCTTCGTAACAAGCCACTTAGAATCATCATATGTTGCACCAAAGCGCTGAATAGCTTGAGGACGACTCTCAAAACGGACTTCCTCTGCCTCGGCCTTCTGCAGCTCAGTATCACGATCTGCCGATAAGGCTCGTGCACCTGAACTGGTTTCTGATTGACGTTGTGTCAAATACTTCTGATGAATACGACCTTCCTGGCTCATAATAGTCTTCGCCAATTCTGGCTTATTAGTCGCCAGCTTGAATTTCATTGCTGCCATATAATGTTCGACAGATGGATATAAGATCGAAGGCTCGTCGGGATCGGGAATTGCAAATGGTGCAATTAGTGTAAGCCAACGACCAGCAGCTGGCTCCTTAATCTTCAATACATCCTGCTGACTTGCATCAGGAGAGAACTGGAAGAGCTCTGATGGCTCGAAAGAACGATCTGCAGAAACAGTTACTGGTTCCTCTACAGCATTTGCTGTTTTCCGAGTCTTCTTTACAGTAGTTGAAATTTGCTGCTCCTCTTTAGGAACAGCAATAGGAATACCATTAGAATTATTTTTTTTGGCTGAAGGCGCCGCCGCCGCTACAGGTACCGTCGCTGCTACGGGCTCCTCAGTCGCAATAGGACCAGAAGCCTTACGCTTGAAGATATACCAGCGGTGATAGAATGAATATTCTTTGACCGCATCATCCATAGTATAAATGCGATCACTACGAGCAGCCATATCATATGATGCCCTAAATGTATTTGTACTATTGCGCATACCCAATTCACGGAGCTCTTCGTCATTTAGGAGCTCGCATCCAATAGTCTTCATCTGTGCCTTCAGGAAATCGAAGGACACTAGATATTCACGATTAATAGTACCAATGCTAATGAAATCAACATCAATTGCCAAACCGAGAGAGGCTGCATCAGAACTCAATTCATCAACATCATATTGTTTAGTAATAGTCCATACAGGAGTATCACCAACCATACCGACCTTCGATTGACCCTTAGAAAGGCCGCGTAAGGCGTTGAATACGAGTTCACCATCAAAAGCACAGCCAATGAAATAACCGCCGACCTTCAATGTATCTGAAATATTTTCCAAGAATCCATTCCAATGAGTGAGATCCTCGAAATAATAGTGGATAGAGAACATAGATGCAACAACATCTGCACCTCCACTTAGTGCCCCTGTTCCAACCTTTTCAACAAATGGCGGAACAGAGCCCTCGGGCTTCACACGACCAAATACAGTTCGCAAAATATCGCGCTCTTCAGGTGTTGAACCAGCAGAACCATCGATATATTTCTTTGAACTATCACCAATTGCGAAAACCATAGGAGCAACGGAACCAGGGCGATTCCGTTTAATAGTATCCAAATAACGTGTATAAATGCCACGATCAGGATTGCGAATATTATTACCTGAATAATCGACGCCGAATACAAATGATACATTGTTACGACGCCACTTCTGAATATCACCCCCTTCACCGCATGAAGTATCCAGCAATTTCTTGCCTCCACCTGCTAATGCTGTTTTATAGAGAATATCCTCCTTAATGTATCTATTATGGAAGTCTCGAAGACCACGAACAAGAGCGAGATCTTGCTGTGTTGCCTTACGATCATAATAGACCTTTCCAACATCCGCCATTGCCTCTCGATAATCGGATAGTTCTTTCAATTCATCTGGACTAGGTTCCTCTGAACCCGTACGAATCATGAATTCAGTTACAGGTTGATGAATAGAATTCCAGACAGAGTTTGCCACGAGCTCAGAGTTCATTGTCTTACGCAACGTACCCTGCATTAAGCGCTCCGTCTTATCATGACGAATCCTAATAGGAACCCAACGCCATCCAGGAGGCTTCTTCGGATCATACCCCATTTCAATAATGGACCGATCACGAATAGGCTCCTTTGTACGCTCAGTCACAATAAATTCATCTCCTGTTTCCAAATCAAGTTCAACCGGTCTATAACAGGTTGCAGACATAGTATCAGGGAAATCACGCGGTACAAATAGCGATACACGCATACCACGTTTCTTATTTTCGAGACCCTTCATTGTATCAGTTCCGAACAGAATCGCTGTACGAGGATCTTCTTCTTCCAATGTTTTACGTGTACTGACATATAGACGCATAGTCTTGTACCTCATAGTCTCATTTGTCTCAGGATTGACTCCAATCGTTACTTTATCAGTTGTCGTTGAATCACGATCCTTCTCGAAGTTCACTAAGAAGTCAATTGTATTATCATGCGCCGGCTTCCACTTAAATTGCCCCCAGAAAGTCTCCCCAGGCCGTGAAGGCAGAGGACTACTATTAGGAGTAAAGATAAGACCATCAGTATTATAAATTACATCACGATTCAGCAACTTATCTGCAGCACGGAAGATCGACTTTCCAGGTGGCTTAGCGATGAATTTTTTCAGACTCACCATCAGTTTATTTGTATCATTGATACCCTTCGCATTAATCTTTGGTCCATCACCTGAAGTCCAGGAATTAAACCATTTATTCATTTCATAATAACGACCACGCTGCTGACCACCCTCTTCATCTGTTCCAACAAATGGAAGTTGATCAACTACTTCATTCCCCTGACCAATATAAATGTCAAATAGTAGCAATTGCGAACAACCAGTACCATCCTTCAGCTCAGTTACCCATTCACCATCTAATAGTGATGATGCACATGCTTCTTTAACAAGACCAGTTCTATAAACATTCATACTCATATCAATCATGAAGAGCTCTCCACGACGATCAACATATGCATGTACACGGAGACCATCCGCCTTATCAGTTACATTATAACCGGTTCGAATATTAGGTACACCTTCATCAATTGTTGCACTCATATTATCTACTTCCAGAGTCACAGGTGCAACACCACGGAACTCTTCAGTTCCAGTTAATTGCTTATAACCGGAAAGTGCACGTACCTTCATAGATTTACGAATAATAATACTATTACGTTGAATACCTCGCAATACTTCGCCGATTCCTCGGATAAGGTCTTTCATAGCCTCCTCTGCGCCAACAGGATTGCGGGCATGTTTTAATTCTACTTCGACTTCGTAAATAGGAGTTTCATTCAAAATATTCTGTTCCTTAAAAGTCCGTGCCCATTTGAATTCACCACGTGCATCAAACCGTGTTTGACGAACAATTGATAAATCAAATTGAATACCCTTACCTGCGAAGGACCAGCGCCGAATTAGGCGAAATGCCTTCCGATGAACATGCCACCGCTCCAGAACTTCACGCAACCGTGCATCATCATGTGCCATCTCAAGCTCTCTACGGACCTTAATACGTGTATCATATTCTTCTAAATCCAGATTACTCTCAATAAAAGTACGATCTTTAATCATTGCAACATACGGTTTATTATTCAACATATCATCACGACAATATTGTTGAATAATCCCTGAACCAACCAGCGAAATACGAATGCGCTCAGGAAGAATGATATTGAGTCGATCTTCCTGTGGCATAGCCTCATACCCCTTCGCTTTTAGTCGCGCTGCAATTGCGAAGAATGCAGTAACATCTACCGATCCTTTTGGACCAAATGTTGCCTCCAACTCATAATCGTCATGCTCAGACCAAATGGTCATTAGTTGACGGAGTTTCTCTGCCTCAGCTGGTAAAACGTCCATTCTAGTCCTCTAATGGTAATTGTTAATATACCCTAAGTAGCATCGGAGTATATTATCAATTTTTGATTGTCGTACCAAAGATTAATCTTAATCAATTTCCAACGGCTTTGCACATGAAAGTTCATTAATCTGCTTAATTGCATTATAACGACCAACAATCACAGCCAGTTCAGCCTTCTTAGCTTTTTCAGGAACTTGAATAGTGCTCAGCATTGGAATAACCGCTGCATCAAGTTCATCCTTTGTTCCCTCTGCAACTGGCCATTTAATTGTCCAACCAGCAATATCGATATCACTAATCCAGCGTGCTAGACAACGTCGTTCATAGTTATCGCCCTCAGGAGGTTCAAACACACTCTCAAAGTTCTCATCCACATAAATAATAGGCCGCTCAGCAGACCAGGTGTCAACAGCAGCAGGTACAAAACGGATGCGCTTTCCAGCCTCAGCACGTGTAGCAATCTTCACAAATTGCAATCCTAATAGTTGTGCCCATAGCTCATCAAAGATCTCAATATCAGGTGCATCTTTACATGATCCATTTAGCACCTCCACCATCTTGCGCCGACGCCGAGAAAATTTTGTGCCGGCGATGCCGGATTCCATCTCTTGTTGCAAATCCAAAAGTGCCTCATTATACATGTGCCGACGCATTGTTGTATCAGCAACACGATACAATGGGTCGCGACGCCACAAAATATAACTAAGTATACCTGCAGGGTCGAGTTGCTCTGAACTCCACGTTTTTCCTGATGAATTAACAACGAATTTGTAAATGTCCGTTACATATTCATTATCTTGACGTTTCAATAACATCGGCGGTGATCTTTTTAAGGTCACGGCCGAATGCGGATTTTTAGATGCCCATGATTTTAATTGATCAATGCGCGTTGATGTCATATTATTCATTGCCCTTTCTACTGCAGCCATAATTGAAATACCTTAATTAATATTTGCAGTCAACATTTAGGCTGGCTTTGCTCAGCATTCAAGCTCTTCTAATGGCGTTGATGCAAAGATTAGCATACCTGTCGAATTCGGAATGATATCACGTGTGGTAATGCATTCACTTCTAATTGCATTCATCTCTTTGGTTCGATCATCCTGTTCAGAACGATTTTGGAGACAATATGACATAAATTCTTGTAATTTTTGAAATGTATCTATTTTCAAAGCTATTACATCAAAAAAAATTCCATTTGTATTTTCACTGAAAATATCGTTACTACGACGAATAATACGGAAGATCTCCTCGAGTTCAGAACGAGATAGAATAGTTAATTGTTCTAAAAAAATCTTTCGTTCTTCATATGCTTTATCACTAAGTGTCATGTTCTAGAATTTCAATTCATTTATGTAGAGCAGGAACAACGCGTAGAGCAATTATTGATTAATACTAAAAGTGCCGTCAGTTGATTCTTCTTCCTCTGACTCACTAGTAACCTCTTCCTCTGGCGACTCACGAGGAACCTCTTCTTCTTCTTCCTCATCGTCTTCATATTCAAGATCTTCGGCTAAGACGGTGTCGGAGTTTCCCTTATTCAAAATTGTTGCTGCGGTCGGCGCGCTCGCTGTTTTAATAATGAAGAGACCAACACTTAGAATATGAAGATCGTTGACCTGGAAGCGAGATTTCTTCAATTCAACTTCAACTCTATCACCAATTTCAACTTTGTCATATTCCTCATTGCCAATATGAAGATCACGGGGCACCATAATTTGAATAGCATCCTGATACATCACAAAGAGACCCATCTTATTCTTTTTCAATACAATTCCTTCTAGTCGTGCACCATCAACAGGATAAATCACTTTACCTTCGATTTGTACCCATGAAACAAGATCGCCGGTGAATCTCCCGCCTTCAATTTGTGCCATTGATCTTGATACAATTTGCAATGAACCAGGAATAACCCATCCATGAGTTGAGCAACGACCTTCACGAGTTTCCGCAAACTTTTTCAATACAATATCATTTAGACTGAGTTTGGCCATCTTATTAAAATCCGACGGGTTAACTGCAACCTTCTCTTCAAATACTACTGTAGATTCCATTGTTCTCTATACTCTCTGAACTTTCAAAAAAAACATTCAATTTTAACGAGATCTCCAAGATATCTTATTTGCTCTTAATGCTCACCCGATGACCAGTCATAAATGCATCCACAGGCCTGAAGAACCATTTCTTATTCTCAAACTGTATAATATCCATGTAGCGCAGGATCAAATTCGTCACAGTACAAATTTGCTGAGTATTCTTAATCTTTCTATTACTCTGATCAAGAACTTCGTCCGTAAATCCAAGATTAGAGTGTCCTCCTGCCGTTAGACGCTCACCTAATAGTACTGCCTTCCTCACTAAGTGACTCGTCTTCGAAATAATCTGACATTCAGCTCCTGTTTTTAATTTTTGACCAGATACACCCACAGTCGGTGGTTCAGTCGTCTTGAATACAATAAATCCATTTTTATTTGGTGCCAATAATCCATAAAAGAATCCTGTGTTTGCTACACTCACATTTAATTTTTTGAGTGAATACGTTTCATTGATTAAATCCTGCAATGCAGGCGAACATTCATTGCCAGCGGCATCACAAATATATTTTAATTGTCCATCATCAGTTGATACGTACATATAAATGTAATTACCGTTCCCTTTCATATCATAAATCTGAGATGGAGATAATTTATGGCCAATATCCTGCAATTCTTTGTTTACGAAGAATGCATAGCGATCATCTGTGGTCATCTCCTCATCAAACAAATATTCCAATAATAGACGCTCAATTGTATCTGCGTCAATATCTGCTTCACGCAAACTCTGTGCAACCCATCGAATCATAAGCAGACGATTAAGACGCCGATCCAAATCTTTCTTATCACCACCTAATTGTTCATCAAACCAATTTACAATTGTAGCAGGCATAACTGTATCGACTGCAGCAAGCGCTCGAGACCATTGCTGCCATGCACTTACAACTGTTAATAGTTTAATAGGATCGATTATCGCTGCTGGAATCACTTCAACATTATTCGCGGCAGCTGTTGCCATTTCAGTCTCAGGTCCCATAAGACTTATTAGCGCAGGACTATAAGAGTCTTGACGCACAGGATATGAGCTCATTCGAACCGCTCTGGGAATTCGGCGATCTTCATATGCAAATGGCTGGAATAAATATAATCCATTTTTATAAATGATATAACCTTCACGACCATTATTAACAACAATAAATGATTTATTATTAATTATGTGAGCAAGTAATTCTAGACGTGCAATACGAGGATATTTCCCTAAAAGTGTAGCCATTGCATCTTCAGGAACAGCAACATTATTACCATAAGAAAATAGTGCGCGTATAACCTTCTTCATCTCTGCCTGATGCCAGCGCGCAGTAAATACATCATATGAGACTTCGCTCGCATCATCAGGTTCAATTGCAACCTTCGGAATACATTCATAATCACATGAGTCAAGCCAATCGCATATTGCTGTGTGTGGTTTATCATCAACTGAAACATTTTCTAAAACTTCACCCTGTGAATTTAATAATGTACGCAACTCTCGATCCCTGATAATTATACTATCATGATTCAAATTACAATCTACTGCAAATGTCTTCAGGACACGACTAACAGCACCAATTAATCGCGCCTTCTTATATGCCTTCCTATAACTGTACAAATCAACCGTTTCTCGAAGATCGGACGCAGGCATTACATTTGCATACATATACACTGTACAATTGCGTTGTTCCACAGGTAATAAACAATGACTAAATGTTCGAATACCGCGACCAATTACTTGTTCCAATTTATTTAAATGATACCAACTTTCCATAATATGAATTTCTCTGATAAATCGAAGATCAACACCTTCCGCTGTAACTGAACTTCCAACAATAACTTTTATAATACGACCATCCTTATTGTCATCGGCACGCGCAACAGCAATCTGCCCCTTATTATCCGGTGATAATTTACCATCACCTGTTAAAAGTACATAGTATGCAGGCGCAAATGCATGATCTGCAGCATGACCTTCTTCTCTTTGATCACAAAGCGCACATTGTCTTCCACCAGGGCTTTGGGGTCCATCGGCTAAAAGTGGCATGGTGCGACCATATGCGGTGTAGCCATTTGCTTCCAGAGCTAAAGCAATAGGTTGAGCACCCATACTGACGAATCGACTATAAATGAAGCATACGCCGGCGGAAGTTTTTACACTAGATAAAACCTTCGCGATCTTCGGTGCCCATTGAGGTAACGAAGTTTCCGCAAGCCATGCTGCACGCCCGAGTCCCTTCGCTTTAAAAACAATTTCACCACCAACAGTTTGTCTATAAAAGTGTAGACCAAGAGCAGTTTTACTAACACGATCTTGAAGTTCATATACAGCCGAAGTCTTGAAGTCCGCGGCCTGTTCTTCCGTTACAGGCGGTACAATACAAATTCCTGCCTCAATAATGGATACAAGCTGGAAGACTGAAATTTCATCACTAGATTTAGCCCCGCCTTCCTGTAGTCCGTCCATCATTTGTTGTTGTAGCGCTAATAAATCGCCTCCGATAGTAACAGGAACAATCGGTAAATAATTAATATATGATCGATCCTTCAATCCTAATGGAAATCTTCGCGGATTTTCTGAAGGATATTGATTGATAGTTAATGTACCTGAAGGATTTAATCGCAGAGGAAATATATCAGGATTTTCACCACGCATATAACTTATATAGCGCCGTGCAATCCCGCCTAAAATCTCTATTCCACCATCCCTAAAAGTACCATCAGGATTGAATATTTGGGGTTCATTAATTTCTCCCATTTTTTTCATT
>Ga0247722_10000279_pt1 | contig 33348 bp, 33 predicted proteins | sample MSEWelMarce3H_FC_FD_189094 | JGI IMG/M metagenome (GOLD analysis project Ga0247722, IMG submission 189094) | Subsurface sediment microbial communities from gas well in West Virginia, United States - MSEEL Well Study Marcellus 3H_FC | ecosystem: Environmental > Terrestrial > Deep subsurface >... | reverse complement strand
TCTCCAGGGGTTATCTTCGTCTGGATCTCCTCCTGCACATGATTGTTTATTTAAAAACCATGTACCCTTTTTATTTTCGAATGATATCCCTATATTATTTGATTGAATTTCTAGAAATTTTAATAATTGTGTTCTTTTACCGACGCCTCTGAATCCCCTCCATGCATATGAACATTGTTCCATTATATATAATTTATTTATATTGGTTTAAGCACCTGATTTTTAAGCACCCTTAAACAATTTAAATAAATGAAACATATACACTATAATGCTTTTATCAATACCGCACCAAGCCCTTGAAATTGGAAATATTCATCTAACACCATTTCAAGCAGATAAATATGGAAAAGCGATTGCACGCATGACATATAAAGATAGTATTGAATTTCAAGATGTGAGTATTCTTACTCCACCTATTAAAGTGATTCATTATAATCCTGAAAATTCTCGTCTTACAATTGATTTATCGGATCAAGTTCAATTTCAAGTGAAATTAAAAATGCTTCAAGAATACTTAATAAGTACTTTTTATGTGCATCAGCATAGTTTCCTTAATCAACGAAATTATACACATACAAATATACGTGACTTGTTTACTTTTCTTCTTAATGATTCCATTCTTTCTTTATATATTTTTCCAACCACCAATATTAAAAAAGAAGATGGTACAACTATTAAAGTATCGCAATTACAAAAAGATGATATCATTCGTTGTGTAATTAGATTTCAAGGTATTTCTCATATGTATAATAAATATGGTATTAAACTTAGATTGCAACATTCTATTCCTTTAATATGGTCTATCTAGATATTGCTGCGATAGCTAATGCACAGTATCCTAAACCAAGTGCAACACATGATATTATTAAACTAACATACATAGATCCTTCTGGGAACTGTGTGTAAAACAATAACATTGCAATTGTAAAACAAACTGTACCTACAATCGTATAAAATACAATTTTTGTAACTTGTGCCTGTATGTGCACCCAATCGTCTTTACTACCTAAAAATTTAGATGTACTTACGAATGAACTGATAAAAGTAAATATTCCGATTAATAATATTATAATAACCCCTGGAGACCATATACTCATTGCACTAGGTTTACAATTTGCACCAGCCGTAGTCGATGAACTATTACCCATTCTATATTATGAAGTTAAATTAAATGTTGCGGTAATACCTTCTTTTTATTTTTATGGTCCTTTTACTTCTACTGGTTTTGCTGCGACTGGTTTTACTGGTGTTACTGGTGCTGCTGGTGCTGCTGGTGCTACTAGTTTTGCATTTACTGGTTTTGCTGTTGCCACATTAATTAAATTGGATGTTTGTTTGTATTTATTCAGAATATTCATAGGAGAGATTAAGGGTGATTCTTCAGATACGACTATAATTAATGCTATAAAGATAAACAATATATGACCACCAATCTTTAAAATTCTATCTGATTGTGAAAAATTAAATTTAGAACTCGACATCTATTTTATATATTATATTAAGTAGATGCCTAAAACAAAAAGAAAACTGGGTCTTAAAATATTTACTAAATGTAATCCTAAAACGAAGAAACGTGGTAGATGCTTACCAGATAACATATATTCCGAAATATCAAAACATTCTAAAAACACTGGTTGTAAAAAAGGAGAAGATCACTGTTTACTAGATAAATCACTGATCGATGAAAATACAAAAAAAGAACTCCGTAAGCAATATCTTAGACCTAGACGCCCTAAAGGATGGGATAAAGATCCCGATATGTGGCTCGACAACTATAATATTATGGCAGTCATGAAACAATATGAGGAAACACATGATTGGTTTAAATTTTTAGGTATTTTTCCCATTGACTTCTCTGCACCAGATCCATATAGTACTAGTGTGAAATGTCTATATAAAGAAACATGTGATCTTAATCTTAAAAATGAGTATGCTAATGGTATTCGTGGTATCGGAATGATATTTAATTTAGATCCGCATTACAAAGGGGGTAGTCACTGGGTTGGATTATATATAAATCTTCAAAACATACATAAACCCTATGTTAGTTATTTTGATTCATATGGTTACAAAACACCACCTTTGATTGCCAGACTTATGCGTAGTTTTAAACTACAAATTGATACGTGCGAATTAGGATTTAACGCTCGTAGATTTCAATATGGTGGCTCAGAATGCGGAATGTTTAGCATGTATTTCATTATTTGTATGATAAATGGCATATCATTTAAAGATTTCTGCAAAGATTCTGTAAATGATGGGTTTATGTTACAATTGCGTAAAATACTGTTTTCTAAATAATATTTCTTTTTTTTAAATGAATGTGTAAAATGACAAAAAAAGCATATAAAAGATTTATACATTAAATATAGTAATGTATCGTCCGGTTCAGCAAAATAATTCTGTTCAGCAAAATACTGTGAAAACAGTACTATTTAGCGATAACAACTACAATACTCTTAATACTGTATTAATACAAGATTATGAAAGAAGAAATGGAGCTCTTAATGAACAACAATTAGGTAGACTTTCTAAAACATTAAATCATTACATTGCACAAGTATATCAAGTTCAAGGTGAAAAACCAATTCAAACCCTAAATAGAGAAATATTGACGGCTTGTTTGAAAGATTTCTCGCAATATATGCAACGTAAAGAAATTACAAAAAATACATCGTCTGTTAAAACTGTTATGGATGAATCACTGTTTCAAGAAACATCCCAGCGTTTTGAACGATTGACACAAGAACGCAATGAAGTGAAGGCTCTTCCACCGTCTATTCCTGATTTTCGCATATCTCTTGATGAAGATAGTGCTCCTCCCGCTGAACTTTTTGAACGTGCGAAGAAACAACGTGAAATGGAAGCTCTCCGTCAGGTTAAACCAGATGTCGGATTGCAGTCACGTATTAATGCCGATTCTATGTTTAGAAATCAACAAGATTCGCAAAATCGTAATACGGAATTGGCTCTTGTTCAGCGTCAATCTGTAAAACCAGTCACAGATACGACTCTTGTTATCATGCCAGATCGACGTGAATTATTACTCGGAGCGATTGGATCGTTTGATTCTATGACATCTAAATCGAATCCAATTGATTTACAAGTCGATATGCAAAGGGATATGCAAAAGGATTTACCGCAAAATTATATTGTACGCGAAGAAAAAGTTGTTAGTTATCGCGAGATTGAAAATAATCTCTTTATTTATTCTGCTGATCGCGACTGGTTACGAAATAATAAAGAAAATCGCTATAATTTCAGTGTTAATTTCGATCCTGCTGCAAATAGTCAAAGTTTCGGTCCATCTTTAGCCACGCAACAGAAATTCAAAAATATTGTTCGGATTGAACTTGTTAAATGTATTCTAGCAGGTGAAGGATTAGATGTAACGGTTGATGCAAATACTTCTACTATTACTAAAAACTACCAAGACAATGTATTAAACTTTCCATATATTTCCATTCGTGTAGCAGAACTTGAAAATAACAATTACGGAACAGATAATTTTCTGGATAACGCATTTGGAGTGTTACATTATGATGCAAAATGGATATCTGATGAATTGACACAGACTTCTACAAAAGGATTTATTGCGATGATTCCTAAATTCTTAAAATGTCAAAAAGAGTTTTATCCAACTCCTCTTTCTACTCTACAAAAAATGACGATTGATATCCGTAGACCAAATGGTGAATTAATCTCTAAATCTCCTGATACATTTGATATTGGTGGAATTATTGCATATACTGGAGGTACTGGAACTGGCTCACAATTTCCATTTAATATTTCTCTTGCTGGTTCAGTATATAATAAACTGGATGTTACTGTTCCATATAATCTCTTTATAAATACTACAACCTATTTTAGCAAATATGAAATGTGTAAAGGAGATCGCCTACAAATTAGTGGATATACATATTCCGATGATGTGCTAGATGACCCATTATATGGTCAAACATTACGAACATTCTGTAACTGGATAAATCGCCCTGAAGGTCATGTTATAGTAAATACTTGTTATAGTAATACTGCAACTACTGTACTTGATGATTCAAATAACGTGGGATATGCAAACTTTATCATCATTCAATCTCGATATAATGATCCATCCACAGGATCTATTGACTTAAATGAGTTTGCTACTAATATCGGTGTTATTCTTAATAATTTTGGAGTAGCTTTACAAACTCCATGTCGTCTTATGAATCTTAATAAACAATTAAATCTTGTTTTTCGTATCATAACTCGTGAAATGGATTCTCTTCCGCAAATACGTCCCGATAATAATTATTAAATGATCTAGAATTAGGTAAAATGTTTTTCAACATTATAACATTTTTTATAATTTTGATAATTCTACTAATTCTTCAATATACATATAAAGAAGGATTTGAATTACCGGCTGAACATAACGATTATGTTACAGAGTCTCAGATTAAATATGACCCCGTTGCATTAATTAATGATGCAACAAAACCAGCAATACCCTTTTCCTCTGACAACTCTCGTGCCATGCAACTTGCACTTGGTGTCATAGACGCTACTCCTACTTCTGATACGTATTCATTAAACATGAGAAATACGTATTCTATGCCACAGGTATCACCTGAAACACTTAAAACAATTGAAATGTGTGAAAAACGCCAAGCATCGTGCAGTGCATTTGATAATGCAGAATTTGCAGAAAATTGTGGTATAAGTTTCGATATACTAGGTAAAAATTCGGCTGGTAAGACTATTTCGGGTGGTTTATTTGTATCTAGTGCGGATCGCAAAGCTCAAAATGATGCATTTAATAATGTTAAAATAAGTAGGATTCCACCATATGATCCATATAAAGTATTTTATCCGACGGTTGGTAGCGCAAAACAAGGGGCATTTGGTATTACTAAAAATCAATGTTTAATTGTTAAACAAAAAATAGACTGTGAAGATAAACAAACTTTTACAAGTGAACATTGTACACAGTGTTATACTTCAGGAAAATTTTCAAGAGTTGATCCCAATACTCAAAGAATGCCTTCTACGTTGTACCTTTATGGTATAGGCACTGCATCTGTTACATCTATCCCGTTATCTGAATCAACCGCATCCATTGCAAAAAGTGGAATTGTATTAAGTACTACAACAGCATCAACTGTTACTATACCGAACGATTCAGAAGGTATTTCTTTTACAATTACTGTTCCCAAGTCAGAAAACATTTCGTATATTGCAGGATATTTGGAAGGAACCACTCCGAGAGGTGAATTTAAAATAGACTTAATAAATTTTGTTAAAAAACCTAGTTCTAAATATAAACTAAATGGAACATTAAAAATTAATACATTTAAAGCCGTTATAATGGCTCAAACGACTGTTGATATTTTGTTGGATTGTTTAATGCCATTTTCTTTCCTTAATAAGTATGATACTGATACAATTACATGTGATAATGGGCCTATCATTACAAAAGCAGATTCTGCTACCTTTTTAGAATCTAACCCATGTTATGGAAAAGATAATAAACCTGGTAATTATAAATTAGAATGCTTACAAGATAGATGGCTTAGTCTAGGTGGAACAACTGCAGGAGAAGGATATCCCAGTGATCAAGCTAAAGCAGATGCACTGCAAAAAGATGTTATTGGGAATCCATTGGGACTCGACGATATCATTGAAAATATTTATTTTAAAATGAAACAAGCACTATCAGGTGTTGGGCCAAACGGGCCTTTAAGTATTCCTGATTGGAATACATTATCCATGTGGGGAACAGGTGTAAAAATTACGAATGCATGTGATGGGCCAAATATGCTTACTGGACCATTATCTCAAGATTGTTTATCCTATTTATATAAAAATAGTGGAGCTCCTATGAATATAACATATAAAGATGGAATACCATCACTTCAACATGTAAGTATGAAAGGTCAAGACACACAAAATACATACTGTTATCCTGGAACATCGATTGATCCCAGTACACCAGAAGGTTTGCAATATGCAAGGACATTTATTGGAAATAAAGGAGTAAATGAAGTTAAAAATGAGTATAATAGAATTTATAAAATCGCTATTGATAATGGAAAACCAAATAAAGATCGTAGAACTGAAATGAAACAGTGCTTTGGAATAAACATAAAAATAACAGAACCACAAGGAGTATTTATTTGTGCAAGTGGTGTAGTAGTTTCTGGTTTAGGTTCTAATTTTAATACATGGTATTCGGATACAAAAATTGCTCAACCAGAAATGGAATGGACACAAATACCTGGAGCAGTTAGAACTCTATCTCTTGCTCCATCTGGTTTTATTGTTATAACAAATAGTATAAATCATATGTATTATTTAGATAATTATCAAAATATTGCATGGGGGCAATTTAGATACGGATCTTTTAAACAACTATCAACGGATGGTACAAATATTGTAGGAATTGATAATAACGGATATGCCTATACAGTAAATAAAAGTGATATGGCTTTATTTACAAATGTTAAAGGGAATGCCTGGAAACAAATTGTACCAGGTGCAACAGTGAAAAAAATAGTAACAACTAACGGAAAATATTATTGTATTGGAATGGATAATAAAATATATTATACGAAATCTATCACTACATCATTTATCACTATATTACAATGGATACCAGCAAATCCTTATACAACTTCTACAAATACATTTACCGATATTGCAATTGATGATATATTAGTACTTGTTGGAACAGATAAAAAATTATACTATAATAACAACCTATTTAATATACGTGTTAATACATTAGTACCAAATCAACCTGCCGAATTTAAAGCAGTATCTGTAAGCAGAGGTACAATTTATGCACTTGATACAAGTGGAAATCCATGGTATACACCTCATTATATCAATACAAGCTGGATACAAATGAATGGAACTGGAGATAATAAACAAGGTGCACTAGAATATATATCTCATCGTATTACTGTTGCATAATTCCTATTTAAATAAAATAAGTAAATAAGTAGTATGTTTCAAAGATTATATGAAGCATTTGATACAAATCCCCATATTCCATTTACAAGTGCTCAAAATGTATTATTTAATGCTCTTCCAAATTTAAATCTTTCTTCTTCCGGTCCATTTGAATTTAAATCTGCAATAGAAAGTGTAGAACCAGGTATTAATCAATATCAAAGAACAATTAAATATCCCAATGATATTTTTATGTCCGATTCGAACAAAGGATTACAAGAACTTGCTAAAACATGTAGCTCATCATCAATCGATGAATTAATTGCTATGAAAAACCCAAATGCAATTCGATGTGGATGGATGTATACTCCTCCAACCAACGGTAGTCCTTATCCAAAAATTTCACAAGGGGCAGTTGGTGATGTAAATGATCCTATTAAAACATATGTACCAGACAGTTCATATAGGCGTTGGTTTTTTGATCTTCAACTTGCAAAAAGAACTATGCTACTTGATAAATGTAAAGCTCTTACAACATGCAATGATCTTGATACAAATACATATAAAGGTGTGTGCGGATATTGTTTAGATAAAAATCAAGGTGTGCCCATTGATTCAAATGGAAATTTGTTGTATGCGGGTGATATGATAGGAACATGTAGCAGTACACCCATAAAAAATGTGTCTAATTGCCCTGTTATAGAAGAAGAGTCTGGTCCTCAACCAAGTATTGATAGAACATGTGAACCAGATAATGGCCGTTTATCTAGACAATGTTTATATAATACTGTTGTTAATAACGGATGTTCTTCAAATGGATCATTGGCACAAGCATTACTATCAGGTTCTACTCCAAACTATACTGAAAAGATAGATGCTATGAAAGCATATAAAAAATTTTATTCAAATCCTCTTTCTGGTTTTGAAAATGGAAATGAGACCATGGACGCCGTTTTAAACGAAGTAAGACAGCTTGCGATTGATACAAACAAAAGCGGTCAAATACAGTTTCCCGCAAAGGATTTATGTATACGCAAAGGTTCAATGGAAGGATACGACTTTTGTGCTGATTTAAATGATAGCACTCCTCCCCCATTTATGTTAGATTGTATACAAAAAATATTTTTAAAATTGGGAGGTCAGCCTGCAGGTAGTTCTTATCCTAAACAGGGAAATATAGAAGATTATAATAATACATTTGCAAATATTGGAGAAGTGAAACAATACTTTGATATGATTATTCAAAATACAAAAAGCAGTAATTATAATGTTCAACGTGATGCAATGATTCAATTATTAGGTATTAAAATACAAGATACTAAAAAAAGAGCACCTTATAAACAAGGTGTAGAAGTGTTTTGGTTTGTACAAAAATTAGGAGTTTCAAATGAAGTAAATGGATTTTTACGCAGAACAATAGAAAAAGATATTATAATGTTTGAAAATAATCTTGGTAGTAAAACCAGAGTAGGATTTTCTGAATATGCCAATATGATTCAATTAACTGATTTTCGTACACAGAGTGATATTACTACTACATTTAATGTAAAAATAGATGATGGATTCTTTATAACATTAAATAAGCCAGCTAGATATGATGCAGAATTACTTGACATAAAATTTGTCAGTAATACGACTAATAACATAGTTCCTGATGTATTTGCATATATTTATGCACAGGCTCCAACATGGCATCAGTCAAAGTCAGATTTTAAATTTAAAGCATATGTTCCAAATATCGTAAAATTATTCTATGAAGATTGTTATGGCGGTGGACAAACATTTGTTGTTGAAGAAAAAACTCCAGCAAATGTTGAAAAACTTCTAAATTCATATAATTATTCATTGACATGTGAAGAATTCGCTCCCTTTTTAAATTTTGAGGTGAAGGATACATCTGTAACACCTTTACCACCTCTGGTAAATGGAGTTGTTGGGCCTATGCAAAGTCCTGAATTTTTTCAAGAAACTCGTAATCCTGGAATGTTTGCACAATTTGTTAAATCATCTAATCTTGAATATCGCAGAGGAAGTTCAGAAAAACAATACGTACCTGGTAAGAAAAGTTTTGCTCGTTTTAATTCTAGTTCACGTGTCAATATGCTAAATATTGCATATCAAAGCTGGAAATACGTGACGTTTGCGATTCGATTACAATCTATACCTATGAATGAAGAAGTTATTATAAATTTTACGACAAGTGAGTATAATTATAAAGTTGTATTAAAAAAGTATAATGAACTAACTGCATCTATTAAAGTGATTCATACATTTAATAATATAGCAAATGTAGAAACTACTTATTTGTTATCTCTTAATAGTTGGTACTTACTTATTATAAAAAATCTAGAAAAAGGTCTTGGTATTTCCTGTAATAATATAAAAGATATGCAAACAACTAAAAAAACATTGATATTTAAGGAAATATATGCAGGAAACCCAATATATATTACAAATGGAACACAAAATCCTACTAAAGATAGAGCCAGGTCTAATACAAGTATTGTAATTGGTGCAGTAAATGCAAATAATCCATCAAGCGCAACACGATGTATTTTTGATATTGCATGGGTACATTTTTTTGACTACAACGTACAAGATACTAATGTATATAGAGACTGTATGGCTGATTGGGTTTTTACCGAAATTACTTAAATACAGGCATAGATCCCTTAAATGTCCCATATAATGGGTTTATTTGTATTTCTCCAATAGGAGTTGTTAATGTATCATCTAATATATCATATATATTATATATTATATTTCCCTTTTTAGGATAAATTATAAAACGCTCCAGTTTTCCTTTTGTCCTATACATTTCAACAATTTGAGCTTCATGTTTGGATCTTTTTTCTTCTTTTTCTTCTTTTTCTTCTTTTACTTCTTTTAATTCAATACTTGTTTGCATAATATCTACCTGTAAATCAGGATCAAATAAATACTTCTTTATATTACCTTCTACTTTAAAACAATCTACATCATTATCTGCTGCATTTAAACTACAATCTATTGCTGATTCTTTCATTAGATCTAATAATGCTTTATTTATTATATCTTTTTTAACAGCTACATTATATACATTTTCGTCAGATGTTTCTATGTAAAAATCGTTTTGATTCTGCACTGATTTTTTAACATCTCTTAGTCGAATGGATTGATCTAACTCTTTCATCTGTTTTTTTGAAAATACTGTATAGTATGTATAAATATCCACTGTGCGATCTTCATATTCTAAATCTTGATGCGAACAAATACGAATGGCTCGGCCTTTCACTTGATCCAATCGAACTTTATTCCAGTATGGTTCCATAATATGTACTGAGCGACAACACTTCAAAGAAATACCTTCTGCACCTGCGCCAGTAATTCCAATTATCCAGCATATTTCTCCCTTTTTGTTTTTATTTTCATATGGTTCTAGTACATTTCTCATACTTTCAGGAATTTTATCAAAATATCCGTTAAAAATATTCAAAATCAGATTACGTTTTTCACGCACACCGTCTCCTGTTAAAAACATGAAACGTTTCTCTTCAGGTCGATTTGTAAACGAATCGATTGTTTCGTCTGAGAATTTTAATGTATCTGATTGTGCATTACCTTCGATTTCAATTTCAAAAAATCCATTTGCTTTTAATGCAATTCCTAGTACTCCTAATCCTTCCACTGTCTTAAACTGACTGTATACCAAATTACTTCCTTTTGATATCATTATCTTGCGAATCATTTTATCCATTTTTGTAGAAAATTTAGATAAACATCCTTCCATTATATTATTATCTGCATCAGTACATATATCATTTTCATCTATATTACCTAGTTTTAAATATTTATCTTTATCTGTTAAAAGTTTATTCATTGCTATTTTAATACTGTCTTGATATGAGATTTTTTGTTCTGGTTCTTCTGGCTCTGGCTCTGGCTCTATCACTGGTCGAGTTCTTTTTGGAGGTTCTACCATTGGACGAACTCTTTTTGGGTTTACTACTACTGGTACTACTGGTACTTCTACTTCTGGTACTTCTGGTACTGGTACTTCTGGTACTTCTGGTACTGGTACTTCTGGTACTGGTACTTCGTCTGCACCACCTTTCATTTCTTCTTCTGGTTCTTCTTCTGGTTCTACTTCTTCTACTTCTAAATCTATATCATCCGAATCTATTATGGGAGCATCCTTAAATTCTTCTAATGGCGTATTTGGAAATGGGCGTTTAATACCTTTTGGAAAAGTAAAATTACACAGTGCTCTACTTCTAAAACGATAACTAGATGGATTTTTCATTCTTGCAAATTCTTCTACCGCTGCATATGCATCCCCATTATCTTTATTTTTTTCACTAATTATTTCAGTCTTACGTTGCTCTATATAATTTTCTAATACATGATTACTCATTACACATTCGATTGTTTCATCTATTTCTATTTTCGGCATATATTCTTCTTTGGATCCTTTATAGTATGAAATTAAACCAGATAGACGTTTTTTCAATACGAGATCGTTTTTAATAGATAGATTCGCTGGATTTATAAAATTCATTTTAAATTCTTTATCATCTGATGGCAATCTAGGATACGATATATACTTTTCACTATCAAATAAGAAATTAGCATCTTTGAGTTTTATTTTAATTCTTTCAAATACTTTCTTTATATTATCTTGTGCGTCCTCATTATATCGAACACCTATAAATTCTGTATTATTCACTCTTTCGTATCCTTCATTAAATACGGAAATTAATACTTTTATAACATTCAGTTTAGGATCACATCTAATAATATCTACACGTAATTCGGATTCCACAATGTCTGTAAATCGTTTAATAAATGTTTCATATTTTTCGGCATCTTTTTTCATTACTAGATTAAATTCGACGCATTCTATATATCCAGATAACACATTTGCCAATATCCCTAATTCATCTGGAAAATTGATAATAGGAGTACCAGAAAGACCAATTATTTTACTATTTCTTGCATCAGTTAACAATTTATAGAATAAATACGAACGTTTATAACTATTTGTGGTTGCACATTGACTCGGTATCCACTTACCAGGTACAATTGGTTCCGATATTCCTCTGCCTTCTGGTTTTTTGATAATATAAGGAGTAATGGAACCTTGCATTAATCGTGTTAAGTTATGGATTTCGTCAATTACAATAATAGAATTATCAAAAAATCGTTCGCCATTTTCACTTGTATTGCACGCATATTCTTTGAGTTTTGCAGATGTTACACCATTATAACTTATAAATGTAATTCGATTTTCGATCATATTTGTAATTTGACTGCGAATGTCATTTTGGTCGGTTGCATCTAAATCGTCAAAATTGGGTTCCTTTGTAAAATCTGGAATCCATATATATACCCTTTCCTCAGGACGTTTTAATACATCTGCCAAAAATTTTGTACTTAATGATAATACCGATTGCGCATACATATAAGTAATACCTTCTTCGGATATTAATGATTCTTTTACCCAGTGATTTTGTACATTAAAATGTTTAAACCCGCAAAATGATATTTCAGATATAAAATTACCTCTTAATGAAAATGGAGTCATTACTATAATTTTCTTATTTGATGTACCATATAGAGCTTCTGCAGCTGCTATCGCGGAACACGTTTTACCTGAACCTAATCCATGATATACTAACACACCTCTATAGGGTGATGCATTCCGAATATATTCACGGATAAATTCCTGATATGAAAATGCTTTTATTGCGTCACCTGAACCTAATTTAGAACATGCGTTTTTATCTATTTCTCCTTTAATTTGCGGTGGTATTTTAAAGGTTTTGTATGTATCTGAAATAAATTTATAAAAACTTTTACGTGTTTGAGGTGTATACAATACAGTATTACTCTTGTATGGTTGATCAGTTTCTATTTTATTTTGACTATCAATATAATCTTTAAATATAGCGTTTGATTCATTGATATCGAGTTTATCCTGTAATGTCTGTTCTATTTTACGACCGTCTCTGTGCATTTCTTTTACATATTGTTGTTCCTTTGGTTCCTTTGGTTCCTTTTGTTCCTTTGGCTCCTTTTTTTCTTTTTTTTCTCTTGGTTTTATAGTCGGAGTGAAAGATTGTGTTATTGGTTCTAATTGCCCAGATGGAACAGGCTTCTTTACAGATGCAATAATTTCTTTACTTGCCAATTGTACAACTTTGCACCTTTTTGGTTGAATACCTTTTAATGGACCTTTTGTAGACATCTATACAATACATATCAAAAAATTTATCGAGGTTCCAATACACATCCATCACATGTTACAGGATTATTTGTTGTATAAAATTGTTTTGTAATCGGATCAAGTTTTGTCACATTAAGTGATGGACTAAAAACAGCATTTACACCATTATTCGCATCTGGAAATCGTGTATGACATTCTTTTACAAAATGTTTTTGATTTGCATCTCTTACTGGAATACATGGTGTTTTCATAGCATAATATGTATCAAATTGTGGTAAATATGGATTTGATTGATTATTTACGGGAACAGTTCCATTCGTTGGCCCATTCGTATTCGTACAATCGCAGTTTGGCAATACTACATAACCTTCGCTCGTATTTGCACACGATTCATTTCCAGCTTTTTGTAATAATATGGAATCCGACGAATATATACGTGATGCACTTCCTGATGCGCCTGCGTATACACTTAAAAACTGTTCAGAACTTCCTGTCTGAATTGAAGTTGTTCTTCCAGCTCCACCAAATGAATTATTACAACTTGATGTCGGAACATTCGTATTTTGTTCTCCACTACATGTTGCTACACCTTTTATGTATTTTGATGATTGAATTTGATTTTTCCATATTAATGTGCTAGAATCAACTGTTTTACATCGATTAATATATTTTGTATTCTGTTTTTGGAGTAGTTCTGTAATCTTACTTGCATCCATTCTACATGATATTCAATATTATATTTCTAACATTTCTAGTGCAGCACGGGATGCTTCTTGTTCTGCTACTTTCTTATTGCGAGCAGTGGCAGTGGATATAATCTTATCATTTGGATCTAGTACCCCCATTGTAAATACTCTATCATGTGGTGGACCAACTACTTCAATTTCTTTGTAACGCGGTGGAACGTGATACATTGCCTGAAATTTACGAAGTAATTGATCCTTATAATTTGTATCTTCATTAATGATTTGTACAAAATCAATATGCTTTTCGATGATATTTACTAACAAATCATTGCACTGTTGAAATCCTCGTCCAACATCTTCTTCTTGTAAGTATAGTGCTCCAAACCATGCTTCAAACATAGACCCTAAAATACGTAGATTATTACGACCATCACATATTTCTTCCATGTGACGACTTAGAATAATCCATGGTGTAAATCCGATATCTTTTGCCAATTTCCCTAATTGCAAATTATTAACAATCCGCGATAAAATCCGAGTTAAGAAACCTTCGCCTTGACCTGGATATCTCTTGGAAACATAGGAAGCAATGATCAATCCAATGACTCTATCCCCTAAATATTCTAATTCCTCATTATCGCATTTTCTAAGAGGAAGACAATCATCTGGTTTTTGCGCAATGACAACTTCTTCTCCGTTTTCCGTTTGGTCTTGCCAAATTTCAGGGCGATCTACATAGGATTTATGACAACATGCTTGCGAAAATAAATTAAAATTTTTAAACCCTCCTTTCCATCCATATTTTTTAAGAATCAGAATCGCATCTCTTGGAATGAGCTCCTTATTCTTTGAATTCCATGGGTTAAATATCTTTGACGTCATTTTATTTTTTAATTTAAAAATAATTAAATCAAATTTTTAATATTCATATTTTTAATATTCCGCACATTTGATTTAATTTTTGCATTGTATTTCTTTCTATTTCATCTTTTGAAATGGGTTGATATGGATAAATAATTGTATTAAAAAATACCAATTCGTATAATCCTAACATGGTAACCATCGCGGTATTTTCAAATATAATATGCATCCAACGTATTTTGATATTGCTATACTTTATATAGGTAGAAACTGTAAAAAATAATGCAAATACAACACCTATATATGTCCATGCATGATTTAAAATAATATTATTGTATACGATGCGCAATGATTCTTGTGAATCACCTTCTGTTACAACACTTGACATATTTATATATTTTTCGAGTATACTATTTATTTTTTGAATTTGTTCAGGTGTCATACTCTCACATCCTTTTACAATTTCATTTGTAAATTCATTTATTGTCCATTCTATCCCATTATTTTCCAGCGATGATATATATAAAAAGTAAAATAATGTCTCAAAAATAGAAATTAAGGTTATATGCAATAATAATTTTACACATGTTTCTAGTGCGTATATTTTGTATACTGGCTCTACTTTATCTATTATCTCTTTATGTATCTCTATATTATCAGGATGCCATTCTAAAAATGGAGTTAACTCTTCGTCCGACATAGTTATTATATCATTTATTTTATTTTAAACTGTTAGATGTTTCGGTATACTTCTGTACAAACACGCTCCGAATTTAAAAAAGGAAAACGTAAAACGAAAACACAACGCGTTGTAATTAAAAATAATTCAGGGTATAAAATGGTTACTCTCCGAAATAAAGGGACCAAAAAGATTAAAAAAAGGTTAAATGCAAAAGAAATTGCATGTATCAAACGATGCGAATTTATTCCGAGACTTTTTAAAGATTGTGAAAAATGTTTAAAATAGGTAGGAATGGGAACCAACGATTTAGACGATGTGCTAAACTATAGTATAATGACAAATGCGATCCTAAAATATATTAAAGATGCAGAAGGTTATTCATCGCAAATTAAAATAAGCGGATTACAAAAAAAGGAAAATGTTATACAACATATACAGCATAATATGCCGTTAATATATGAAAAACATTCTATTTTTATTGACGTTATGATCGATACACTCATTTTAGTATCTAATAATCCTTCCGTTATAAAAGCGGATAAATTCTATTTTGGATGCGGCTGTTAAAAAAATTTGATGTAATATTATGTGTAATATATTACAAAAATGCATCGTATAAAAATAATCGTTGTAGCTATGATAAATAAAAACAAAAGTCCAAGATCATATACTAAAAAACCAGTTTATATGGGTTGTCCTTGTAAAAGTAATTCGTGTGTAATAAATCGCAGATCTCGTGGCAAATGGTCCTATGAAGATGATATATTCATACGTGAAAGTATACCACTTCGTAAATCATGCATGGATCCATATACACTCATGCAAGAACTTGCTCTCAGAAATGAAAACGATAATGTATTTTGGGATAATTCAAAATTATGGAATTCTAAGGTATAAATAGAATGAAATTAATTATAGCTCTACTTATTATTTTTTGGTGGGTTGCTGTATGGGGGTTATTTGATATATATACGGAGAATAAAACAAAAAATGAAAAATTATGTATATATGTTGTAATAATTGTAACAATAATAGTAATATTATTTTTTTTCCCTGAATTTGTCAATTATTTATGTTGATATTTTTTAGATTCTAGTCCTAATTTATAGATTGATTCTACTTCTTTTTCTGTTAGAGTATTCACATTAATACCTTTTGGAAGTGACACAAATTGTGGCTTCTTGAGTGTTGTTTTCATAATATATGGCCCATATTTCCCAGTACGAATGACATACTCTTTAAATTGCTTTGCATCATTTGCGTTCTTTGCATTGAATCGTTCAATCGTTTTTTCAAATTCTTCTTCTTGATATGGAATTGATACATTATCGCACTGCAAATAATCTCCAAATTTACCCGTCTTTTTAATAATTTTTTTACCATTCCATTCACCAATTTCATTACTGTTTGTTTCCTTAAACTGTAATGCAATCTCTTCGGTCATGTCTTCAAACGCGATACCTTTTGGCCAACCAATAAACTGCGTATCTACACCTTTGATTACACCTTCGATTAGTAAAAGCGGTCCCTTTTTTGATTGTATTGCTTTAATACCATTAAACTCTTTGACTCTATCTGATTTGGCTCGATCTGTTCCTTTTATAAGGGTTTCATATCGATCTTTATACGAACTCCACATATCTCTTAGAACCTGTTTCCAGTCCTCTCCTTCTGCTACTTTATCCAAGCGTTTCTCCATTTGCGATGTAAATGTGTAATTAAATAAATCGTCGAAATTTTTTACAACAAATGCGAGAACAGATCTTCCTAACTCTGTCGGCACCAACTTGTTCTTCTCTGCTCCCACTTTCTTTTTTATATCTTTTCCTTCTGGCAATATATTTGGCTTTATTATATATTCTTTGACGGTTACTTCTTTTGCTGGAATATTATTGGTGATTACGTAATTTTTGTCTTGAATCACTGCGATAAGTGATGCAAATGTAGACGGGCGACCAATCCCATTCTTTTCAAGTTCTCTTACAAGCATTGCTTCTGTATATCTTCCTTGTGCTTTTGTCTCTTTTGGCTCTGCTTTTATATCGGACCATGTCACTTTATCACCTACATTCAATGTTATCGCTTTATTCCATACATCCTCTACATCATCTACTTCATTCTCTTCATCCAAATTTGCAATTTTCCCTGCCTTTTTCCAACCTTCAAAGGTAGTATGTTTCCACTGAGATGACCACTTAAAATCATCGTCGATCTGTATACTAACATTACATATTTCACCTTTTGCAGGAGCCATTACAGACTGTATCGTTCTTTGCCATATGAGTTTGTATATTTTATTATATTCGTCTTCTATGCTTGTAACTTCCATATGTGTGGGTCTTATTGCTTCATGTGCTTCTTGTGCTCCTTCCTTTTTTTCTTCTTTTTTTTCTTTTTGGTCTACATATTCATTGCCATAGTTTTGTAAAACCCAGTCTTTTGCCTCTTTTACAGCATCTTCTGAAAGAACTGCTTTATCGGTTCTCATATATGTAATATGACCTGCTTCATACAATCGTTGTGCGATTTTCATTGTGTTTTTGGGATTAATACCGAATAGTGCTGATGCCTGTTGCTGTAAAGTACTTGTGATAAGTGGATCAGGGGCTTTTTCGGTCCATGGACGTATATGTTTAGATATAATGGTAGCCTCTAGCGTTTGGTATATCATTTCCATGTAATTTATGGCGGATTCTTCATCTTCCAATTCATCGTCCATTTGACCTTTACACTCGAAATCTTTTATCTCGGAATGTATCCAATTTGCCTGTAAACGCCAACTCGAGGATGTTTTAAAATTATTAATTTTATCTTCGCGATCTACTATCAACCGCAATGCAGGAGTTTGGCATCGACCTGCTGAAAGAGACGGTGCTACATATTTCCATAATAAAGGGCTGATTGTAAACCCTATCATCATATCAAGCATCGCACGAGATTGCTGTGCATTCACACGATTCATATCCAGATAACGATAATTTTCTACCGCATGTTTTACTGCTTTTTGTGTAATCTCGTGAAATACCGCGCGTCGAGTTGTTTTTACATTTAATTTGAGCAATACACATACTGCATAGGATATTGCTTCTCCTTCTCTATCATCATCTGATGCTAAATATATAGTCGCACCTTTTGCTGCATCTTTTAACTGTTTAATCGGTTTTTCTTTTATAAATTGATAGGTTGGCTCAAAATCTCTATATAATCCGATTGCGTCCAATTTCTCATCCAATGATCGAATATGACCCATTGTAGCAATAACTTCCCAGCCTGGACCAAGAAACCCCTTTATTTTTTGACATTTTGCAGGAGATTCTACAATCACTAGATTTACCATTTGTTGTTTTTTTCTAGTAATTTCCAATATCAAATTTTTTTTTAATATATAAGTATAAATGAAAACAATCACCGAAATTTTATATGAGACAATTTTTATTTCTGTTTTAAATGTATCTGCTGTATATGTTGCCGCATTTACATATCATTTGAACTGGTCAGGTGTACTTTGTGTTATGATTCTAATATCTCTTCTTACGGCATCCATTACTCACATGTTTCTATCTAAATTTACATCTATTAAAGGACAAACTGGGATCACAGTAAATGAAGGATACAGTGTTCTTTTAGTGTCTCTTCTTTCTTCTCTCGCTGTTTTAATAATCCTCATACAACGCTTTAATTTTCCCGAAGCACTTGGTATTGCATTATTATCTGGAATGATATCTTCACTCATGCAACACATTTTAAGAGTATAAAATGTTACATTATAATAAAAATAGGAATGATTAACCAATCAAGTGGCCAAGGAGCTCTATTTGAACTCGTTGCCAGAGGTATCAAAGATAAATATTTTGTAAAGGATTCAACCGATAGTTTTTACCCATACGATGCAAATTACGAGTCATCTATACACCATTTAGGAGAACGCAAAACAATGGTTCCTATTAATGGAACTACATTCGGCAATACATTTGAAGTTGAAATTGATTCATATGCCGATATAATGACAGAATGCGCATTTGAAATCGATCTTCCAACATGGCTACCTCGATTACCTATAGCAGTTAACGGGCAATTATACAATCCATCTGTTGCAAACGGACTTTACCCTATTACTGCGTCAACAGCATCATATGGGTACGTTAATTACATTGGATATTTTCTTTTTGAAAAAATACAATTCTACCAAGATCAATTCTTGATTCAGGAATGGAGCGGCGATGGATTATTAGCCGCACAAATGAGTGAAGGATCGTATAATAGTAGTTTTTTAGAACAAAAAATGGGCGGTCAACTTGAAACGCTTGATCCGATTCGAAGTATTCAACATCGTGCAACTCCTGGCCATTTACGTATCAAATTACCACTGCCTGGTATGCAATGTTATGGTGATACAGGATTTCCGTTAACTGCAATGCCGTGGCAGAAACTAAGAATCAAAGCAACTCTTAGAAAATTGGAAGATTTGGTTGTATGTTCGAATGATACTAAGGGAGAACCATGGAATGTTCCAGAATTTACATTAATGCTGGATGAACCATATACGTTTGCACCTGTTCCCGTTGGACAACCGACAATTCTTCTTTCAACCATTCAGCGATATGTATCTCAAGATATACAGAAAGAATTACGTTCTACACCGATTCAAATACCTTTTCGGCGCCAATTTGAAAATAATTTTACGTTTGGAGAACTTGACTATGTATCACTGGATAATGCTGGGACATCTCATGTGACTAGACGTCTTGATGCAAGATACCCAGTTGAAAAAATGTTCTGGTTTTTTCGAAATAAAAAGGCAATCGATCAAAATAAATTAGACGATTTCTATAATGATTTCTTTGATTTTAATACGGCAGCTCAGCCGTTTACGGAACCATATGGGAATTTTTATTATAAGATGAAACTTATTATTGCTGGAAGAGACCGAGAAAATTTATTAGAACCATTTGTTTTACAGACGATTTCACAGTTTGCCAAAGATGAAAAAGGTAGTGGTCTTAACATTGGAGAAATGAAATGGACAACAGGTGAAAAATACGGCACAGTCTATCCTGCACCTAGACAACCAGAAGGAACTATTAATTTTACGACGGCAGATAGACCCACATTATATATAGAATTAGCTAATATACGTCCAAATATGACTGGACAACGTAATTGTGAACTTCGAGTATTTATGGAAGGATGGGCTGTGTACGAAATTCGAGAAGGTAGAGGACGTTTATTATTTGCAAATTAAATAGAATGCATGTACGGCACACTATAAAAAAGAAAACGCTATGCGTTGGTATTATTTCGACGCCATTAGACTTAAATGGATCTGATGGGTCTAGTCATATTGCAAAAAAATACGTTGATTGGATGGAAGATAATGGAGTGCATGTTATTCCTATACCATATGATACAACCGAGCATGAAAAATATTTTAATATGATAAATGGCCTATTAATCGTGGGAGATATTCCTGGTGAAATCATGAAAAATACTACATATATTGATTGTGTTACAAAATTTTTTATATTGTCCTTGCGCGAATATTTTCCAATTTGGGGAACTTGTGCTGGATTTCAAATGTTATTGTGTTTAGTAGGAGGGATTAAACTTAAAAATAATCTGTCAAGTGGCCTATATCCTATAAAGACTAAAAAGTCGCGAATGTTTACATTCTCTCCAAAATATATAGACTATTTGGAAAACTATAAATCTGCTTTTCACTCGAATCATTATGGAATTTCATGTAAAGATTTTTTAAAAAATAAACATATAAAACGTTTTTATAATATTACATCCACATGTAAAGAATATGTTGCTTCTATTGAATCAAAATATTATCCAATTTATGGAACACAGTGGCATCCTGAAAATCACCGAAAAACATTCAAACCATTCGCTGATTTTTTTATTTCAGAACTCAAAAAAAGTAAACATTCGTGTAAAAATAGAAAGTTAAGTTCCATCTTAAAACCTAAAATGTGCAGTCATTGTAATGAATTATGTTATTTTTGAAATAATTTTAGTCCATTCCTCCACTTTTGCTGTATTTGATGATACAAATAATGGTTGCGGTTGTCCATTTACAATAGCTAAAAATGCTGGAATGGATGTTACTCCGCAATATCCTGGCGTATATTTATTTTCAGTTATATCGCATTTATACCATTTTATATTGGGTATATTAGCCAAATAGTCTTTGTCTAATTTACCACAAGGGCTACACCATGCTGCTGTAAATAGAATAATGCATAGAGGATCACGCGATTGATTCCGCGGGCTCAACAGGCTTTCGAAGAATTCCTGGCTCGGGAGGGGAATCATTTCGTTCTTTCTTATGTGAACGACGATAAGTTAAAATACATCCAGACACGGTGATAAATATGATTGTTCCGATTAACATATATGGAAGTAATGTTTCTAATGTGTTTGGTTGTGCTCCCATTTGACCGCCTTTCATTGGCGGTGCAAATAATGTATTTAGTTTCTTTATTTCTGCTGCAGCTGTCGCTGCTGTGTCTAGAACACCTTTTGCTGCATCTGCTACACTTGCCGCTGCATCTATACTTGTTGCTACAGTATTACTACTCTTTTCGGTAAGATTTTTAATAGATGCAACAATTTTTGTAAATGGCGAAAATGTAGGTTCTTGTTCAATAAAACATTGTGGATCATCCTTTTCCGTTCCAGGTTGAGTTGCAAAATAGTCACAATAATAATTTACAACCATTTGTGGTTTAACCATCAATTTAAACATATCAAATATCCAAAACGGTAAACTAATAACAGGTATAAATCTGTAAAATTGCGCTAGACTATAATCTCCTACTAGCAGCCTATGTATCCCAATCCACCCTAAAAAGAATAGAGCCATTGCATATTTAACATATTGCATATGTAACGCACTTGGTATGTCATTTATAAAAAATCCTGCCCCAATTCCAGTCGGACCAAATCCTGGGATGTTAAAACCAAATACTTTAGACATATCATTATTAAAATAAAGCTGGCATGCATCATAAATCCACCATGCTCCGAAAAATAAAAAATTTCCACACAATTTTGCAAATGCTGTTAATGGAGAACGCAAATATAAATGATCTAATCCGAGTAATCCAGTTAAAGGAAAATAACATAAAAACCTAAACAGTTTATATGATAAAAATTTTCCATTATCTTCGTCTGATTTGTCCGATTTCCAATCCGACTGTTGATACGAAGATCTCATTACTGTGTGCTGTGACTTTTTTAGATTTATATTTCGCTCATTTAAATTGTAAAAAGAAGACCTCCGAAACCATTGATGACACGAAATACATTATAATTATGTCCATATATTACAATATGACAAGGCCCTCTTTGTTTCCAACTGGGTAATGTCGGATTACTCAAAACATTGTTCATATTAATTTGCCATGTAATACTATCTATACGACTCGCATTCATTGTTCCTGTGGGCTGTACATCTTCTGGTCTTAATGCAAAACAATAATTATAAATAAATGAATTAACCGGAGTGGTAGTATGATGTTCATACGGTTGTTGTAACCTAAAATATGAAGGGCCTCTCTCTGCAAAACGATCATATCCGTCTAGTTGTAGCTTTGCGCTTGATATTAAATCTACACGTCCAGCTGGCGCATTTGAATTCATATAACTATCTATATTGCAATTGCTTTTTGGTTCAGTGGTAGATGGTATTGGTTGATTAATTGCTAAATTGCTATAATTAAACCATTCGTTTCTATTTTCCATTTCATCTCGTTGAACTACAAATATAAATTCCTTGATCGGATGATTAAATTCAACCGAAACGACGGCATTTGTTTGTTGGCTTCCTACCGAATATGGTGGTGTATATTGCACTTGTTCAATTAAATATTCTTGTGTTTCACTTACAAATCTACGACGCTCCTCTACATCCAAATATACATACTCGCCCCATAACATCATGTTAGTAATCTGTGCAGTACAATCAATACTCGTTTTGCACGCTGGGTTCCATCCTTCTTGGATTGGAGGTGGTTCTATCCAAAATAATTGCTGTAATGGTCGTAATGTTATATTAATTCTTATAGGATGATACTGTAAAGCCAATAGTGGTAAATATAATCCTGGGTTTTTACAGAAATAGAATTGTAGCGGGATCATTAATTTCAAGCCGTCAGTTCCAGGTATCAGATTTGGTGGCAGGTATTGTTCCACGCGTCCTATCATTTCATTTAATGCATTCCTTTGTCCTGCTGGAGTGGTAAATTGTGTCCATACTTCCATCCATTCTCCCGTTTGCTTGTCTATTTCCTGTTCACCTACTTCAAGTGCAATCTCTTGAATTAATGCATGTCCTATTGAATTTGTATAAGATAGCACATTACCACTCGTATCTTTTATTTGGGGTAGTGTAACATCTAAATATACTCTGCCCAAGAGATCACCTCGCCGTGGAACAAGACACGTGATACGTTGGCCAAAATTTGGCGTACCGTCAAAATACATCGATTGAGATTCTGTAGCAAAATTCGTATGACGACGATATACCATTTTAAAAAAACTTATTTGGGGGTTACCCGTTAGAAAAAGATCTTGTTTGCCTGTTGCTACTAATTGTAATAAACCTCCACCAGCTGGCATCCTGTTACATGTTCCGGATATTTAATATTTTTTTAATTTCACGTATTTTTATTAGATGAGTTCAGGTATCGACGCAGTTAATAGTGGACCGATCATATTAAGAACTTATGACGATAATTCTATAAATACAACAATCGTATTAGGAAATTATGATATACCAATATCAAGTAACTATGTATTGATTACTTCTGCAAATGGTAATATTGCTCCGTCTGATAATATTTATGTTTCAAGTATATCGTCTTATTCTATATATACACGTAGTATTAGCAGTCAATTTGCAAATATATCTTCTATATATGCAAGTACTATTACTGCAAATACGATTAATGCGAATGATGTAAAAGTTAGTGACATAACCTATGCAGATGGGTCTGCGACAGTAACATGTTCTCCTTCTTTATTGTATCCTAATGAAAATAATTTATTAACTTGGAATGTAGCTAATTATGTTTCTGGTTTTTTTTATGGTGTTGCAATGTCTGCAAATGGACAATACCAGACTGCTGTACCTAGTAATAATAATATATTTCGTTCTATTAATTATGGAGTAACTTGGAATGCAGTACTCATTGGAAATTGGCGTGGTGTTGCAATGTCTGCATCTGGTCAATATCAAACTGCTATAAGTACTAGTAGTATATATCTTTCTATTGATTATGGACTAACTTGGAGTCCAGTAGTCTCTGGAAGTTGGCGTAGTGTTGCAATGTCTGCATCTGGTCAATATCAGACTGCTATAGTTAATACTGGTAGTATATATCGTTCTATTGATTATGGAGTAACTTGGAATTCAGTAGTATCTATAAATGGGTATAGAATTGCAATGTCTGCATCTGGTCAATATCAAACTGCTATAACTAATCCAGGTAATATATATCGTTCTATTGATTATGGAGTAACTTGGACTGCATATAGTCCAGCATTTGTTTTAAATTGGACTAGTATTGCAATGTCTGCATCTGGGCAATATCAAACTGCTGTAGTGTTTGGTGAGAATATATATCGTTCTATTGATTATGGAGTAACTTGGAATCCATGTAATCCAGTAGTCTCTGGAAATTGGTATGGTGTTGCAATGTCTGCATCTGGTCAATATCAAACTGCTGTAACTAATCCAGGTAATATATACTATTCTACTGATTATGGAGTAACTTGGACTGCATATAGTCCAGCTTTTAGTTTAACTTGGACTACTATTGCAATGTCTGCATCTGGACAATACCATACTGCTGTAAGTAGTAGCGGTATATACACGTGTATTATCCCTTATCAATCCATATCTGCAAATACGATTACAACAAGTACGATTACTGCAAGCACGATAAATTTTAGTACAATGTATGGTAGTACAATTACTGCAAGTACTATTAATGCAAGGACGATTAATCCGAGCACGATAAATTTTAGTACAATGTATGGTAGTACTATTACTGCAAGTACGATAAATTTTAGTACAATGTATGGTAGTACAATTAATGTATCATCTATTAATGGTAGTGAATATCCTCCTGTCATTCCTGTACCTGATAATTTTTGGACATTAATAAGTCCTACAGGATTAAGTCAAATGAATGAAAGAGCAGTAGGTGGAACGGGTGCAATATATTCTATATATAATGGATTAACAGGTGAAGATGCAATAAACGGAGATGTAGGTATTACAAATAATTTATTACTTGCTGGTGCAACAACCTATCCTGATGGATCTGCAACAGTAACATGTTCACCTTCTTTACTTTATCCTGATAACGCAACGAATCCATTAGTATTTACACTAAGTAGTGCACAGTCTCCTTCAAATTGGTTTAGTGTTGCAATATCTGCAAACGGACAATACCAAACTGCTGTAATAAATGTTAGTGATATACATCGTTCTATTGATTATGGAGTAACTTGGACTCCAGTGCCATACTTTGGATTTTGGCGTGGAGTTGCAATGTCTGCATCTGGTCAATATCAAACTGCTGTAAGGAATGGTGATAATATATATCATTCTATTGATTATGGAGTAACTTGGAATCCAGTAGCAGTCTCTGGATTTTGGCGTGGAGTTGCAATATCTGCATCTGGTCAATATCAAACTGCTGTAAGTGATGGTGATAATATATATCGTTCTATTGATTATGGAGTAACTTGGAATCCAGTAGCAATCTCTACAAATTGGCGTGATGTTGCAATGTCTGCTTCTGGGCAATATCAGACTGCTGTAGTTGATAGTGATAATATATATCGTTCTATTGATTACGGAGTAACTTGGAATCCATGTAGTCCAGTAGTCTCTGGAAATTGGTTTGGTGTTGCAATGTCTGCATCTGGACAGTATCAAACTGCTGTAGTTGACAATGGTAATATATATCGTTCTATTGATTATGGAGTAACTTGGAATCCAGTAGCAGTCTCTGGATTTTGGCATGGTGTTGCAATGTCTGCATCTGGAGAGTATCAAACTGCTGTAACTGATAATAAAATATACTATTCTACTGATTATGGAGTAAATTGGATTTTTGTATCATACTCTGGAAGTTGGTATGGTATTGCAATGTCTTCATCTGGACAATACCAAACTGCTGTAGTTAATAATGGTGGTATATACACGTGCGTCATCCCTTATCAATCTGTAATAGCAAAAAGTTTTAAAATACCAGGAGGAACAAGTGGTCAAATTTTACGAGCCGATGGAACTACAGCAACAAAATCATTCATCATAGATCACCCCTTAGATTCATCTAAATATCTAGTGCATGCCTGTTTAGAAGGACCCGAAGTTGGAGTATATTATCGCGGAACATCCGAAATTGAACACGGGGAGACTGTAATTGAATTACCTTATTATGTATCTAGTTTTGCATCTGAATTTACTGTAACGGTTACACCTATATACAATGGAACATTACGAATATTAAATTGTTCTGAAGTTACCAATAATTGTTTTACAGTATATGGAGAAGGGAAATTCCACTGGACAGTATTTGCGAAACGCTACAACATTGATGTAGAGCCATATAAAAATGCTGTCGTCGTAAAAGGCGATGGGCCTTATAAATATATTTAAAAAATTTGAAACTTAAAATTTATTTCTTCTAATATTTAGAAATGGAAGACGAAGACGAATACGAAGAAGTATATGAATACGAAGAGCCTATTGATAAGCCTTCCGATAAACCTGAATTAAAACGTCTCTATCAACAACACCCAGAATGCAATTTAGACTACATTGATCAAGTCATTCCAAAAATCCCGTTACAGATTATTCCTGGCGGAGAAAAAGCCGATTCAAATCACAGAACCTATCCATTTCTGACAAACTTTGAACGAACTAAAATTATTGGGCTACGTGCAAATCAAATCAGCAAAGGATCCGTTCCATTCATACCTGTTCCAAAACACATTACAGACGTAAAAGATATTGCGCGACTTGAATTGGATCAAAAACGTCTCCCTTTTATTATTAAACGCCCTCTTCCTGATGGAACATATGAATATTGGCGTCTTGTTGACCTTCTGATTCTTTAAAAAAATTTGATTTTAAAAATTCTTTAAAAAAAATACCATGGATCAAAATTGGACTACCGTTTGTCGTCGAAGAAAACCTAAAATTACTGAATTTCTTTACAAACATTCTAACTATACTAAAAGTTGTATAAATCCAAATTCTGTTCAAGAACTCATTCGCACACGCATCGAAAAAAATCTAAATCAAGAAAAATCAGATGCATTATGTGCATTTCCACGTAATACATTTAAAAATATAGAATCGAACCGTATTATACCCACCGAAGAACAAAAAAATCGTATTCAAAAACACTTTAATGTTTATTTAAAGACTATCGAATGACTGTCCACTTTGTAGTTCTTCCATACGATTGTCGATATATTGTTTAATATCTTTATCTATTATTTTTTCTAAATGAACATTGCTCTTTAGGTGTCTTTGGTGATGTGATTCAGATACCGATAAATTATCGCATATTTTACAGTAAAATGGAAGTTTTATTTTTTCTTTAATAGTTTTATGTCCAGCCGTATGTCTTTTTAAATGCCATAGACTACTACAAGTGTAATCACATTTATTACATTTATAATATTTTTTATAGGAACGTGTTCTATTATCGTATATAGTTTTACATATTTCGGGTAAGTCCATACTAATTATATTGTTTTTTTTATCCACCTTGTCGCCATTCTTTACCGCAATTCAGACACGTAATAAAGATCGTCATAGGTTCATCTGCTGAACGCGTTTGAAGTTCATAATAAGTGCACTCACGTTTCTGACAACGACGGCATTTAAACTGATCCGTAGCACGACTTTTATTCCCTTCTAGGATTTTTTGCTCTCTTTGCAGTAATTTATCTTTTAGTTCGAACCATTTTTCAGGAAACATCTCATACGATGACATGGATGGTATATCAGATAATCTAAATTCTCCTTCAATGACGCGCGATAGAAGACGCATGTTTTTAACAGGACTTTCTGGATGAATATTACTAAATACGGATCTTACATTTTGACGATAAATATCTGTAAATACAGGTGATTTCCAGCTACGAGCAATATAATTCTTTTGTGAATATGTAAATGTTGTTTGGTATATACTCTTTTCCAATGATCGAATATCATCCTGCGAGAAGTTTTCGAGAAATTTCATATTATTTAAACATAACATACGCAATGGATGTGTTTCTGGTTCAGAATCGAATGAAATTTCCTCTTTTATATTCGTATCTACCTTATTATACGCAGGTGCACGCTTTTTTTCTAACAGGTTTTACTTCTTCCTCTTCTTCCACCTCGTCAGGTATCTCAACATCAAAATCATCTTTTACTTCATCATCGTACAGAATTTCTTCCTCTTCTTCTTCCTTGTCGTCTTTATCTTCTTTGTCGTCTTTTTCTTTCTCTTCGCAATTATAAAATGCATTCCACTGCTCTACTGTAAATGGTACTGGATTCTCCCATTTATCATTCATTGATACAATCACAAGTGCATCTCCATATAGTACAGTGGATGCATGCGGATCTGGTAATTCGGTTTTATTTTCAGTGCCTTTTTTGCCCTTTTTATAGCCAAATATAAATATAATTTTATCATCATATTCGTAATAACATACTCTTTCAGGTACATCCTTTTTCTTGAACACTTTTTGAAGTGATTCCATCGTTAGGTCTGATGAAACATTTACTTTGCGTACTTCCCCCTTAATCGAAAGAATAACAGTCGATGGCATTTATAGAATAATGCTTAAATACCCTTTATATCTTATTATATAGTTAAAAAAATGCCATCAATTTTTATTTGGAAGTCGGATAGACCTCTGCCAAAGAAAACCATTCGAGTGTATTCTGGATCAAATTGGGTATTAGAAGAATCCATTCTTAAAAGTTATAAATATGTCGACCGAAAGCAAATAGATAACGTCATTGTATGCAATATAGTATGCATGCCACATGATTGGGTTGGGCATGAACTTCTTGAAATAAGTGATGTACCATATGAATTTATTAACAAGAATAAATACGGAACACTTGAGCAAATTGGGAAATGGTTGCGTTTTACTAGTTTTGTGGATTCTGAAAATGATGTTCAAAAAATATTACAATTTTCACGAGACCAAAAAGAATGAAATCGTATATATACATTTTTGGGATTCTACTGGTTGGCTTTGCAATATATTTTAATATCAAAGATAAACTATTTAAATCAGCAGAACCATTTGAAATTCCTGCACCTATCAATTTTGATAGATCAATTGAAATTCGGAAAGCTCCAATCTATCCTCCACGCAATGTTACACCATCCGGTCCTAATCCACCAAACCAGGCCGCTGGAGACACTGTTATATATGGAGAACCTGGGCCTAAAGATCCGTATCACGAATCACAGGAAAGTTCAGAGATTCCTGAAAATTTACGTCACCCAGAAAGGTCCTTTCGCCCTCCGCCACCCAATACTAAGACAAATATTGCAGTGGAAGCGGGAATTGCAGCTGATAGTAATACAGGCGTGACACCTGAATTTATACAAGGAGGTAGTGAATTTATGCCTGGTATCTTTGCAAATGATACCTTGTCGGATAAGAGTTATTCTAGTTTTTGAGCAATTTTTTCATAAATGGTCCATTTGGCATTACATTAAATTTATAATTTTTTTTATAATATGCATATCCTAAAAATGATAATAAATAATACAATGGGACCTGTTTTAATAATGACTTGATATTATCAATACTTAATGTGCCATTTATACCGATTACTTTTGTTTTATACATATATTTATTGATTTTGTCCCATAATGCAACACCTTCTGTGTTTTTATTTTTAAATAAATCTACTTTATATCCTATAAATAGTAGTAGATCGTTGTTTATATTATCTAGATAACGCGTAGATGTTGGATTGTGTTCTGGTTTATATAGATTTATAATTTGGTCTATTGCTTGGTCTCTGTCAATTTCACAGCATATATCTCCTTTTTTGAAAATGTGTTTATTTATATCATTCTTTAGAGTTCCTTTTCTCTTTCGTGTTTTTACCATATACTATATGCACATATAATTAACTTAAAGATGATCGGCGATATATAATATAGATGTCGATTCGCAGCACTACACCTCATTTTGAGAAACAAAAAATCGCAAGATTCCGTCGCCTAGATACTGATCATAGCTTGGCGATTGAATCTCTTTTCAAGAAATTTACATTCCTAACGGGCCGTTTTGAAATTCATATGCCATTTAGTCGTGCAAAATCTACCTTTTCTTCTGGAACTGTGTGGCTATGGCCTAAATTTGATAAAAGACCTGTTGGTTGTTTAGTATTTATGGACGGCTTTGCGCCATGTATTTGGTATCCTGAAAGGCAAGAAGGTATGACCTTTCGATGGCTATTACCTCCCAACTTTACTCAAAAGGGTCCGACAGTATGCTTTGCAAATATTCTCGCTGGAGAGTCTATACTTCAAATTGAAGATATTGTAATCAGTGAAGGTAAAGAATTGTGGTCTATGAAATTTTCAGATCGATGGAATAAATTGCGTGAATTTTGGAATTCTTTACCATCCGATCAACCACTTCTTGCATTTAAGCCTCAGATTGTGAAACCTATTGCTCTTTCTGACTGGTCTTTACACTACAATCCTTCGATTTATTGGATTATTCAACCTGATCATGCGAAACAGCCGCGATGGTATTGGAAAGATACGGTAGAAATTAAAGAAAAGGAATTCATTATACCTGTTTTAAAACGCGGAAAAGAAATTACTAGTATTCTTTATGCATTGTGTGTACCTTATACGAAAACAATGTTGCCCGATACGTATTCATTATTATCTCAAGAGGGCAATAATCTTGGGTTTGCATCTGTTTCTTCGCTTGAACTGTCCATTCAACTTAAGTCGATGACTGCGAAAGGACTTCCCGTTGAAGTTCAATGGAAAGAGGAGTTTAATAAATATCATGTTATGCGTATTATGCCAGAGAATACACCGATTACAACTGCTTCCTTCTTTTATCATAAAAATAAATCGTAATATTAGGAAATGAAACATCGCTTTCGAAAGTCACGAAAATCTGGAGGAGGATATGGTGCTGGACCAGATTTTGTTAACCCAGGAAATCAAGTGTTCCATCAATATACTGGAGTAGGTAAAGATTGTACAGGGGAATTTATGCGTCCTGGGTATATTTCTAATTATAGCTCTCATGGGCTACCCGGCTTTAGAGGTGGTACTAGGCGCAGGAAACGTAGCAAACGTAGTAAGCGTAGTAAAGGTGGATATGTTCCACTTCCTGCACCTTTTATGAATCCTTTAGATAATATAGATACTTTTGTTAAGCCTACAGTGTCTACTGACGCGTCTCATGTTGCTGTACCTGTACCTGCACAAAAAGGTGGTCGTTATGGATTTTTTCCAGAGCATCTTAATTTATCAAATGGAGTTGGTATTGGTCGAACAGATAGTATTCCATGCGAATCATCAAGACAGAATCCTCTTAATTTGCATGGTGGTAAAAGAAGTCGAAGAAGTCGAAGAAGTAGACGAAGAACTCGTGGCGGTAAAAATGATCTAGGATATGCTAATTTTCCAACTGTTCAAGTTGGTGCTTACGATTCTATGAGATACAATGCTCCTAATGCTGGATACACCAATGATTTTATGACGTTTCGTGCTCCAAGTGCAGTTCCTGGATTAACTATCCAAACTCCTTATGCGGCTAGCTCTTTTAACCAAGCGTGTTTAAAAACAGGTGGTGGACCAGTTGCATACAATGCAGGAGAATATAGCAAAGTTACGATGGGTGAAATAGATAATCGTAGTGATTTTGATTGTAGTACAAAAGGACTGCCTGTTAAGTTTGGTGGTAGACGTAAGTCTCGAAAACGTAAGTCTCGTAAGTCTTGTAAAAGATTCTAAGCCGTACCTCCAACACTTACCGTAGTGCATGTTAATCCTTTTGTATATGTTGTTTGCGATCCTGACCTGTATGTAGTAAGATTAGACGCATTTCCATTTGATGTTTGCGGGTTATTTATGATTTGTTTACCATTTGTATTATTTATATATATATTTCTTGAGTTTGTTTGTTGCTGAAGGCGGCTATTACCATAATATCCGAAATTGCGTGGCATTCCTATTATTAGAATATTTATTATATTTTTGGTAAATATTAATTATTCTGATTGTAAAACAGTTGTGTAATTTCAACTGTTTTACCAGTATGATTATCAATCCAATATTGAACATATTGCTTTAGTAAATCTAGACGATCGTTCCATTCTTTTATTTTTGTCTTCTTAATAGAACAAATACCACGACCATCAATTCCCCAGCATGATGTAATATTTTTATTATCTTTATCTAAATAACTATCTGGATTAAATCTAATAAATATAATAGGTCTATGCACTAAATCTTGTGATAATTCCATTAATCTTTTATTTTCACAAGAACAATCATAATTAAAATGTTGATTTTCATCTACTTCTATAATAATAACTTGATAGCCTAAATCTAATAACATATCAGGTCTTCGTCTAGAACAACCTTCTTCTATTCTTTTATCACTAATAATTGTTTTATGTTGAAATTGATTTTTAATATATTCTACTACACTTACTTCTTTTGTTTTATAATTACGAGAATTAGGCATATCTGGAAATAAATACACAAAACATCTTAAACAATATCCATTATATTTATTATTTGATATAATTGTATTGCATATGTGTGTTTTACATGATTTATGTACTACATCGATCATTTCATCTAATTTATGTGAATTACAATATAATGCTTTTTTTTCTCCTTTATAATTATATGATGGTCTTATGTTACATTTATATTCTATACACG
>Ga0247722_10000278_pt1 | contig 33492 bp, 65 predicted proteins | sample MSEWelMarce3H_FC_FD_189094 | JGI IMG/M metagenome (GOLD analysis project Ga0247722, IMG submission 189094) | Subsurface sediment microbial communities from gas well in West Virginia, United States - MSEEL Well Study Marcellus 3H_FC | ecosystem: Environmental > Terrestrial > Deep subsurface >... | reverse complement strand
CAGGATGATAATCCAAGCGAGTGCCATAACCAATTGTTTTTTTACCGGCGCTACAAAGATATGTTTTATCCACAAACTTTTCGTATTTTTTAATTAACTCAACAGCCTGATTACTATACATAACCGGTCCCCGTCCTGGTTGATATTGACCACCTTGACCGGTAACATCATTTTTCATCTGTGGATTAAGTGCTTTAGCGGCAGCCAATGCAGATGCTATTTGCTCATTAAGAATGTCGGATACTACGGATACTAACTTCATTAACATATAAATATTTGGTAATGTAGTTTAAAAACCATATATTTGTAAAAACGTTTATAAGATGAAATTAATTTATGGAATGATTATTGTGGTGATTGCACAGGTTATCGCATTTTTCCAACTACAAGGACAGAGCAGATGGTTATGGGCAAAAGAAAACGCGTTTATATTAATGTTCTTGGGATTACCAATATCATTCTTATACATCAAGTCAACCGGTCTCATTAATGATTACACGGGACAAACATGGCCTGGTAGATTGATTGGACAATCTATTGGTGTAATTATATTTGCACTATTAAGTTGGTTGATATTTAAAGAACAGATGACATTGAAAACAATGGTATGTGTTTGTTTATCATTAGCAGTAATATTAATTCAAATTTTTTGGAAGTAATGAAGAAAATTGATGCTTTATTTATATCGGATGTCCATTTAGGTAGTAGAGGTTCTAATCCCGATAAGCTATTAGATGTTCTAAAACAATATCAACCCAAAAAACTATTTCTTGTTGGTGACATTATTGATGGATGGTTATTGAAACGTAATTTCCGTTGGCCAAACTCACATACAAAGGTAATCCAAAAGCTACTTAAGTTATCAAAGAATGGTACAAAGATAATCTATATTTCTGGTAACCACGATGAGTTCCTTAGAGAATATGGTGAAGTTAAATTTGGTAACATTGAACTCCATAACGAATATGTGTGGAAGAATACATTAATTACTCACGGTGATTTATATGATGGAGTTGTTCAAATGAAATGGTTAGCATTACTCGGCTCCGTTGGATACGACACGGCAATTGTGGTTGATAGGTTTTTAAAGAGTTTGGGTATGAAACGTTCATTGTCTAAGTTCTTAAAGGATAAAGTAAAAGAAGCTGTTAAGTTTATGACCAACTTTGAAAACGAATTGGTTAGACAAGCAGAAAAACGTGGATGTACAAATGTAATCTGCGGACACATTCACCAACCGGCAGATAAGATGATTGGTGAAATTCGTTACCTAAACTGTGGTGACTGGGTTGAAAATAACACATACATAATATATAACAAAGGAAAATATGAGTGCATTAGCTATAAAGAATAACATTACAATTGTTATTCCATGTCGAAACGAATTAAATTACATTGGTAAAACCATACATTATATCAATGCTCAACATAACATTAGAGGTACAAGAATCATTATTGCAGATGGTAATTCAGATGATGGGACAACTGAGTTCATTGACTTTATGATAGACTTATACAAGGACACATTAAAGATTGAACGAATCCGAGGTGGTAAAGTTGCATATGGTAGAAACAAGGGTGCAGCTATGGTAACTACACCAAACATATTGTTCATGGACGCCGATACAATATTAACAAGTGATGGTATCATTAACAATACAATGTATGATATGGATTGGAATAAATTTGATTTGATGACCTGCAAGGTTAAATCGGTCGGTAACGATATAAGAACAACAATCACTTTTTGGATATTCAATCTAATAAATAAAATCATATCAAGAAAGACACCATTCGCTGTAGGTACATACTTCTTAACTACAAAGAAAAGGTTTGATGAACTTGGCGGCTTTGATGAGTCATTAGATAACAGTGAGGATTATTGGTTATCAAAACAATACGACCCAAAGAAGTTTAGGATAGCAGATTATTACATCGGTCAAGATGATAGACGATTCAAGAAGATGGGTTATTTCGGTATGATAAAGTTAATCATTCAAGGATATCTTAATCGCAACAACATAGAATTCTTTAAAAAGGATATAGGTTACTGGGAAGCATAAAAATTACATAAAGGATAATTTACTTTTGTTATAATCATAGTTATATTTTGACTATGACAGAAGCAGAAGAAACATTAAGATACATCATCGATACGCTTCGTATCAACTACGCAATTCCAAATCCCAATAGAGATAAAGCGGAGAGAGAAAGGGAAGTAATAAAAAGAATGGGTAAAGGTTGGTGTAGAACCAATCTACATCATTTCAAAAGAATTGTTGAATACGATATCACTCACGAAAATGCATTTAAGTTCTCGTTATCAATTATTAATGGTGAAACAACTACCGGTGAAGTATTAAGGTTAGTCGACTCAGAAGGTAACTATACCGACTTGCATGAACTTGAAAGTTATCTTTACATCACCGCATTGTGCAACGTAATTACAATGGAACCGTTAGATAATCTTAGAAAGATAGGTCGAGGGGATGATTACCACAAAAGGATGCGTAATTTAACCAGTGACATAAAGAAAAAGTATCTAAGTGGTACTAAAAGTCCATATGGTTATATGCCCATTAAGTTATGGAAAGGAAGAATTGACATTATAATTGAGCTTGAAAAAACACTACATAAAGAATTTAATGAGTCAAGACATTTTGGTGAGTTCTTCGAAATGGATTATGAATTCTTTGATAAGATTGAAATGATAGTTAAACAATATGATGTGAAAGAAATTAAAACAATAGATGTGGTTAGTGGACACGATAAATTAATTAAGGATATTAGTGTGGAAGAACTTTTTACCATATTAACTAATAACAAAGAGAATTAAAAGAAAGCCCACAAATATGTGGGTTTTTTATATGTTAGAACTATTTATATAGAAACATTTATTATGAAGTTTATCGATTTATTGGAGGATATACTCAACGAAGGTAAGAATTTTACAGACGAAAAGTTTGATAGATATAAAAATAATGCAGGTATGTGGTTATTTGAGGTGTTCATTGACAATATTAGTCAAGTTGCAACTATGCCTGGTTATGTTGAATATAAGAATTATGTGTTAAAAAACTCAAACTACTCACGAGAATATTTGAATAATTTAGACAATTTGGTAATGACATTACCCGATTATTACGAATACTTTATTAACGAAATTGACTACAAATCGTCAAATAAAATAATGGGTAAAACCATATCAATGTTTAACTTTGGAGATAAAATGTCGGGCAGAGATAATAGTGCACCGATGAAAAGAGGTAGAAAACCAAAGATGCAAGATGCACAACCCGAAATGGAACCCCAAGCAGATGATGCGATGGCACACTTCGACCAAGCAATTGAGAAGAAAAAAAGAGGTAGACCATCAATTCCTGATGACCAAAAGAAAAGATATATACCAACAGGTAGAAAACCTACGGGTAGACCTCGTAAAGTTGTTGATGAACCAATAGAAGAGCCGGTTATCAAACAAAGAGGTGGTGCAAGACCTGGTGCAGGTAGACCAAACATGAGTAAGTTTGAACCACAAATGGCAGATACGAGAATCAAAACATTAGAAGATAGAATCGCATCATTAGAAGCTTTATTAAGAGAAAAAGGAATACTTCAAGAAAATAGAGCACTACTTGAAAGTAGATTACGAATGATGAAAGACTATCGCAAGTTCTTATAAAAAAAATCCTCACAGAAATGTGAGGATTTTTTGTTAATATCATTTTATTATTTATCTTTGTCAAAATTAATAACAAAGATATGCAGGAATTCAAGTTTTTTCAACAGAAACATTTGTTCGTTACGTTTGATGGATATAAAATCTATCCTGGTGAATACTTTATTAGTGTTAATAAACACAAAATAAAACGCCGAGGCGAATCTCTACCCGCGTTAACAATTGTCAAAAGATGGCCAATACCCAAAAAATTTGCCGATAAATTTAAGGAAGATGATAGTTTAGTATATTTTAAACATCTTCATTATGCAAAGAGGTATGTGTCTAGATGTAAAAATAATTATTTCAAATCAAAAATTTAAAGCTATGCCAAAATTTATTATTATTGCAGAGCGTTATGTTGAAGAAGCATGGACGCTACATGTTGAAGCTGAAACAGAAGAAGAGGCTTTAGAAAAAGTTGAAGAATGTCCTTGGGATGATTGTGATGATATTGAACACCAACAAGACGTCACATCATATAGGGATGAAGTTGAATATCGTTTAGACGGAATAAAAGAAGACTAATATGGCAAATGTTATGACAACCTACGTCAAGATTAAGAATCTTGATACGGAATCACACAAGAAACTTGTGGACTTGTTTCAAACCAAAGGTGAAACATTTGATGAGAGTGTGGATTTAATCCCACACTTTAATAAACTGTACGATAGAGAGTTCAACGATACCGATAACTTTTATGGTATTGGCTTTATGAACGATAATGTCGGCAGCAAATGGTTACGAATCGAATTCGGTGTATGGTCAACCAAAAAGTTTGTTGAGGAAACTGATGAAGTTGACTTAATTCTTGAGTCCGCATGGAATGTCCCAACAAATTATCTTGAGCAGTTAACATCTGTACTTACCGAAATTAATAAGGATGTTATTGTTTATGGTACATACGAAGATGAATCGTGGGAACCAATAGGTGCATTTGTCTATGCTTATGACTATGACGATATCGAAGATTATGACGACGAGGTTGATGTTGATGATATGTTAAATGATGAGGAATATCGTTACCAAGTGATGAACGATTTGTACGAACATAGAGATATGTTGTTAGAAGCATACCTACAAGTTAAACAAGAAAGAGAGGAGGATGAAAATGAATCTTAACATATCAAAGGAGAACGATGAGGCTATGGTTAGCCAACTAAAGTTCAAGGTGGATTTGATTGCCGGTCTAATCGGTGAGGAATTGGCCAGACAATATGTTGAAAAACTTGGTTACACTTATGTTGGTGGACCTGATAGTAATGTATTAAAGGAGTTTGATTTACTATGTTTATATGGTAGCAAGTTCAGAAAGTTTGAGTGTAAGATTGATGTGTTATGTAAACCACCTACGGAATACTATAGTGCTATCACAAAGAGAACACATACATTGGAATCAGATACCGGTAACATATTCATTGAGTTCACATCTTGGGGAAAACAATCAGGTATTGTAACAACAACATCTGATGTGTGGTTATATAACTTCTACTACCTTAGAGAGATATGGACAATACCAACACCAAAGTTAAGAACTCTTATCAATGAAAACAACTTCCCTATTGGTGTGGGTGGAGACCCGGGTAGCGACAGTAGCGGTTACTTAATACCAAGACATCAATACGCTGAACACTTTAATAAAACGGAGTATCAATTGAATATCATATGAACCGATTCAAATTCTTCAGGGGTCAAGCAAATGAACCATTGTGTTGGGTAACCGCAATGGGTGAGGGTAAATTAGTATCAACCATGTCGGGTGAACATATTGTTAATGTTATGAGGACAATAACAGATGGGCACATCCCAAATCCATATATTGGAAGAAGCAATATTGAGTGGATGGAAATATTTGAAGCCGAGTTGAACTATAGAAGAGATAGGATTGCAAGTCTATGAATGAGTTTAAGTTTTTCCAAAAGAATCGTTTTAAAGATAGGTGCCGGTTAGATATTGGTACATCTTTCACATACCAAGGATACTATTGTATTGTGAATCGAATGTTACCCAATCATTTTCAATACCTCATTCAAGAGACCAATCAATTTGAAAGAATGAGTTATGAGCATTATTTAACAACACCGTCCGCAGCAGGTAGACAACTGAATAGATGGTAAGAGATTTTAAATTTTTTGATTATAGCACACCAAACGACCCATCATATTATGATATTAGAGGGTACGAATTTATTGGTGTAAGTGAGCCATTTTTTGATAGGAACACTCTTAGACCGTATAAATTTTTAAAGTATCTTCATATCGAAACAGGTGCAGAAATTAGTGCGAATATAATTCATAGCGACCACCCAATGTTTAACTACAACAATTAAATAAAATACAATATGTCAAAAATTATGTACTATGACCTTGAGACCACCGGTGTGGATTATAAAGTATCATCAATCCGCCAAATCTCAGGTTTCATCGAAATCGATGGGGTTGTTATGGAAGAGTTTAACTTTATGGTTAGACCACAGGTTAAGAACTTACCCGGTTTCCCACACAATACATGGGTAGGTGATGAGATATCAATCAATGGTGTAATATGGAACCGTGGAGCCATAGAGCTCGTTAAATCGCAAGGAATCACGAGTCAGGACGTTGAGAACTACCGTGACACTATGGAAGTATTCAATGAACTTCAAACTATGTTATTAAGATACATTGGTAAGTTCAACAACAAAGATAAGTTTCACCTTATTGGATTTAATAACCGGTTCTTTGATGACCCATTCTTCAGACGTTGGTTCGAAGATTGTGGTGAGAAATACTTTGGTTCATACTTTTGGGCTGACAGCATTGATGCGCTGGTTATCGCTTCACACCATTTAAAAGATAGAAGACATTTGATGGAGAACTTTAAGTTGATGACAGTTGCAAGGTTTTTAGGTATAGAGGTTGATGAGTCACAGTTACACGATGCGTTATATGATGTGAAGTTAACAAAAGAAATCTATATAAGATGTACTCAATAAACATGACAGAATTAGTTGGGTACTTTTCAATGGGTATGAGTGTCCTATCATTTGCATTCGCCAAACAAAGATTAGTTAGGACGGTAAACTTGGGTGCTTGTTTGGTGTGGACATACTATGGATTCTTAATCCAAAACAATCCAACCATCATTGTCAACATAATGGTATGTATGGTTCATCTATTTTGGTTTGTTAATAGATGGCACCGGATTAGTAAGTTAAATCGTAGATAAGATATGAACATTATAGAGGTTGGGGCATTTAACGGGGACGACACATTAATATATTCCCAAATAAAAAATTCAAAAGTTTGGTGTTTTGAGCCCGTACCTGAATTATATGAATATCTAACATATAGGTTTAAAGACAATAAAAATATAATTGTCATTAACAAAGCTGTATCTGATTTTGATGGTAAAGCAATATTCAATATAGCAAACAAACCAGATTCATTTGCATCATCCTCCCTACATAAATTATCTCAATTTGGAATGGAAAATACTTCTATCAAATTTGTCGAGGAGGTAGAGGTTGATGTTATAAGGATGGATACATTTATTAATCAATATAATATTGATAAGATAGATTACTTTCATTGCGACGCACAAGGTAATGATTATAAAGTTCTTAAATCGTTTGGGAACAAACTTTCATTGATAGAGCAAGGTCAGGTCGAAGTAGATTATAAAGGAAGTATTTATAGTTCAGATAATAATATTGACCTTGTTATTGATTACCTAAAGAGTAATAATTTTAAAATTACAAACATAAATCGGCAAAAAAAATTAGATACTGATATACAATTTGTAAAAAAACAAAATAAAATCATCTAAGGTTTTTTATCTTTAAATCTTATTACATACATTTGTTAAATAATAACAACGACATGAATATATTTGTATTAGATTGGGATGTAAAGAAGTGTGCAACCTACCACAATGACAAACACGTGGTTAAGATGATACTTGAAACAGCACAGCTATTATGCGGAGCACACTGGTCCACCGGCTCAGAAGCCCCATACAAACTATCACACAAGAACCACCCTTGTTCTATTTGGGTTCGTCAAGACCTTAACAACTATCTGTGGTTGTGTGAATTGGGATTGGAACTATGCAAGGAGTATTCATATCGTTATGGTAAGAGACACAAGACACAGGAGATTATTGAGTGGTGTATATGTAACAAGCCAAGCATCCCTGATGTTGATTTTACAATGCCGCCCAAAGCAATGCCTGACCATTATAAAGTAACTGACCCTGTACAATCATATAGAAACTATTATATCGGAGACAAAAAAGACTTCTGTGTATGGAAAGGAAGAGAAACCCCTTATTGGTATAATCATGAAAACTAAAATCCACGTTAACCAACACAACATCCGCTCCAATAAAACAAAGGGAACGGATTTGCCTGTGATTACTGTTAAGCAAGGAAAGACCAATACATACTGCAACGAGGTGGAAATCCTTGGACCAAGTAGAATCATATACGGTGGACCGGGTTGTGACGCCAAAGCATTGATGGGATGTGGAGCGAGAGTTGTAATAGAAACTGAATCCGAAGTTATTATAAAATGAGACAATTTAAATTCTTCCAAAAACCTGTTAAGAGTGATTTGACCATGTTGGATGGTCAAACACGAGCAAGTGCATCATTTCATGGGGAATTCCCACCATTACAGGAGTGGGACACACCACAAGGTCACAATGGTAGACGAAGACTATATCACACTGACCCTGCGGAATATGAAAGACTAAGACAGATAAGGGAAGAGTTGAGAGCAGGATTAAGAACAGCACATAGTTTGACAGAAGAAGAACGTCGAAACATTCGAAATACCGCATTCGAAAGAATGAGAAACACCAATGATGATATGGAGAGATATTTCATTGAGAATGGATTTCGTGATTTTAACGATAATCCTGTAGAACAAGTAAGAAGGAGGATAAATGGTGGTTCTAATTTACCCAAACTAAAATGGTATAAAAGATTTTTAAATGAGTTGATGGATGATAATAAACCGCATAAGTTGATTTTGTTGGTGTTATTTATTTTAGGTGGTATAACTACCCTTGTCTATTATTATACCCATCGATGAGAGACTTCAAATTCTTTGAGGAAAATGAAGAAGAGTGGAATGGCGCATCATGGATATGGCGCAGAATACCATTGGTTGCTCGATATCAAATTGTGATTGAGGAACATTACGGTATACGTTCTTTCTTATCACAATTCCCACCTTATGAGATTGTTAGCGTAAACTCAATCACCGGTCCCGACGGTGTTGTCCATAATAGGCTGAATGATGGTGATGGTTGGGGATTTGACATTACCAGAGATTTGATAAAGATAACTTGGATAAGGTATTTAGAATGACAATCTCGGAAGTAGAACCGTGACAATCTCGGAAGTTAGTGGTAATATTGAGTAAAACTATAAATTGCCACTAAACAACAATTAATGGTAAAATCGAGTATTTATATTATATGAAGATTATCATCACAGAAAGCCAATACAACTTAATCAAGGGAGATATTGAGGAAGAATACCCAACCACATGGAATGTTGAGGAGTTCAAGAATCTAAAGTCTTTCAACCAACGCGTACAATACTGTGAAAGAAACCTAACAAGAATATCTTCAGGCTCATCAAGAATCGTATATAAGATTGACGACACAAAGGTATTAAAACTTGCCAAGAACAAAAAGGGTCTCGCCCAAAATGAGGTGGAGATTATGCATTCACAAGATTATATGTTGGATGATATTGTTGCCGAGGTCTTTAACTATGATGAGAACAATCTATGGTTGGAGATGGAACTTGCAAGGAAGTTAACACCATCATTGTTCTATAAAGTGGTAGGGTTCACATTCAATGACTATGTTGATGCCATAAAACATCACGGGGATACAATGAAACCCAAAGGAAGTTACTTCAAAACACCGGCACCGGATAATTACCAAGAGATGTGGGAGAATGATTTTATATCAAGAATGTTTGATATGATGGGTTCATATGAAAATATTGAATTCGGCGATTTAGCTGCAGCATCCACATATGGTGTAGTTAAACGAGATGGTGAAGATACCGTTGTTATGGTTGATTATGGTTTAACCGTCGAAGTTTTAAACACATACTACAAAAGATAATCCCACATTCTATTGGGATTTTTTTATTTAAAATCTTTTACCTATATTTGTTTAATCAAATAAATTATAATGACAACAACCGATAAATTTGTCTTATTTTGGAATGGCATATACTCACAATGGTATGAAGCATCATTTACGATTGATGGTATTAGCTTTAACACTTGCGAACAATACATGATGTATAAGAAAGCATTGTTATTTGGTGACAAAGACATTGCGAAACAAATATTGTCAACAAGTATACCTGATGAACAAAAATCTTTAGGAAGAATGGTTAAAGGGTTTGATAGAACAATTTGGGACCAACATTGTTTCTCAATTGTATATGAGGCAAATTTAGCAAAGTTTTTACAAAACCCTGAGCTAAAAAAAGAACTTATTGCAACCGGTAACCGGGTAATTGTTGAAGCATCCCCCGATGATTTTATTTGGGGAGTTAAAATGCGCGATACGAATGAGAACATCGAATCACCGGAAAAATGGGGTGGAAGTAATTTATTGGGATTTGCTATTATGACAGTTAGAAACCAATTAAGATAAATCCGATGAAAAAGAAACCATTCGAGAAGATTGTTAAAGAGTATAAGGAAGCCACACACATGGAAATATTCCACGGGGTAAGGGATAACTTTATATTCGGATTCCTCGGTGCAACCATTGTGGTATTCATCAGCACAAGGACTGACATCATGGTATTGTTGGGGTATCTAACATACTACTTCTTTATGGGGAGAATCGTTAATAGACCCAAGTATGTAACAGACCTTGGTAAACTAATCGTATTCCCAATACCATCAGCACTCGGAGCATTTGCTGGTTACAAACTATCTTATATTCTACAAAATATATTTCATAATATATGAGAGACTTTAAGTTCTTTAGTAAACCAGACAAGACTTTTCCTGAATGGATGGATAGAATGGATGACCATATACTTGGTGACCTACCATCAAGGGAGAATTATGTTGTTGTGGGGGTAAGCCCAAGGATGTACAATCCATATACATTTATTCCACAAAGAAACCTAATGTATAGGGATTTAACAACCAACGAAACCATTAAAGGAGAAGTAATTTACGAAGGACACGCATATTGGAATTATAACGAATGAAACCATTTAAATTTTTTACATCAGATGAGGATAAAATAAACCAATACCAAGCTGACATGGTAATCTATTTGGAAGGTTGGGAAGCTTCAAATGATGAATCGTATGTGGAAGTTCCATATTATTTTGGTTCAAGAGAATATGATTTATTTATTGAGGGGTTTAATGATAGATGTAAATTACGGCAACATAGAATAAGAACGATTAGACAATGAAACCATTTAGATTTTTTATGAAGAGACGGCCAATATGGCTTGACCTACCACCCCACGGAGAAGATAATATTCCCGAAGATTCTACATTTGCCGGTGCAACCATGGCTTGTTATAGTCCTGATACATTTAAAATGAAGAAGAGATTAATCTATTGGAGTGAAACCAATAACCGACATTATTACGGAAGATGGGTGGGTGAAGATAGTTCACTCTTTCACGACGCACCAATAATCCATAACCTCATACATCCCAATGAGTAATATTTGTTTATATCAATCTTATTATATACATTTGACATATTAATCAATACAAGATAATGAATGATTTTAAATTTTTTCAAAAAGAAACTGTAAACAATTCACTTGGAATGGTGCTTGAACAAATAATGGAGGATAGAAGACATTTTCCGGGATATGAACGTGGTGAAATTAATGGTGTTATTGGTGGTACTGGTATGGCTTATAGTATAATTCGGAACTCCATATTCGGTGGGGGATATGAACGTGTTGAAATTAGAGGTGATATGGTAACATTAAACGAGGGTATTGACAATGAGTAAAATAGAAAACAATAAAATGACAATACAAGAATGGTTAAAAGATGTTTACTACGATGAGTATGGACAATACTTATGGTCTAAACAATCATCAGATGGCGGTAGTCAAATGATTGGCGAAGTTAGAGGATGGGGAGCGATACAGAATCTACCCATCGAAAACCCTGACAAATTTCAAGATGAAGTTGGCAAGTTCATTGCGGAGGCAATTAATGAAAAGGTTCAAAAGTTAAACAAACAAGACAATGGCACAATATAGAAAGAAACCAGTAGTAATTGAAGCAATTCAATACAAAGGATATATGACTGATGAAGTAAAGAATTTTATAGGTGATAGTTTAATATCAGAATCCCGTTGGGGTGATGAAGGTGGACCAGTTGGATACTTTATTAAAACATTAGAAGGTACATCTTATATGTTGGATAGAAACGATTATATAATCAAAGGTGTAAAAGGGGAGTTTTATCCTTGCAAACCGGATATCTTTGAAATGACTTATGAATTGGTAAACAACCAAGATAATGATTAATAACATAGAACTTATCAAACCCCTATTGAACTTCGATAACGAGGGTGACTTCTATATGTTATATATATTCAAACGCAAGAAAGACCAAACAACAGATAAGTCCAACCACCAATCGGTAAGAACCATCAAGTCATATTGTCTTGAGAGTGTTGAACACTTGGAGAAAAGATATGATGAGATTATCCAACTATGCGAGATGTTCAAAGCAAGAGCGTATATCCATATACAAAAACAAAACCATAAGGATGTGTCATTGAATATGATTACCGAGATTGTTAATCGTATTCAGTCCGGTCAAACCAATCAGAAGAATGTATTTGATTCCGTTGTCGGACAATTGAAAACACATGAGAAAAGATGGATTGTCGATGTGGATGAAACATGCTTCACTTCGGTATTAAAGGTGGATAAGTTTTTAAACACATTACGGCCGGAAGGTAATAAGGTGGAAGCTCTTATCCCTACAAAGAATGGTTTTCACCTAATAACACGGCGTTTTGATGTCCAAGCATTTAAGGAGAAGTATCCAAACATTGATATTCAAAAGAAGAACCCAACATTATTATATTTTCCAAATTCTTTGGCAATATAATATATTGTGTATATATTTGTGCAATAAAACTATTTTAAATAAAATGAGTTATAAAAGATACATATTCAAATCAGGTTTAGATATAATTGCTCCACTAAAATGTGGAACTCGTTGGTTAAATGAATTCAATATAGAAGAACGCATAAATATGCTTCAATTTGTTTCATATGATGAAAAATTGGCTCAAAACATACATAGTGGCATTACGTTTATATGCAGACCAGTTAGAGAACATTTCATATCCGCCATAAAAACCGAACTTATTACATCGCCAAATAAAGATATATTGGATATTATAACGGAAATGGAATTTGGTAAATGCCTTCATTGGTATCCCTATCTATATAAAAAATTGTACCCATTATGGTTAAAATTTGGGTTTAAATTTTATAAACTCCGTGCTTTATCTCAACTTACTACATCAGCATTGGAAAACAAATGGACTTCAAATTTTTATAAGATGCATTTTCCAATCGAAGATATTAACGTTGAGGAAGCCCTAAAATCCTTATCACCCGAACACCTCATTAAAATTGAAAAAATGATTAATGAAGAAGATATGTGGCTTAAATTGATGATTGAATCACAATATAGTGGAAAAACGGGAGTAGAGTATTCAAATTTAGAAGATTCTATGTTGGACAATAAGTGTAAGGTAATTGATTTGGAATGTGAGATTCTAAGTTTAAGAGATGAGATATTAAAAATGAAAGACAATACTATAAAATTAAAAAAATATCGTACAGAATTAGAAGATGAAGTTGAAAAATTAAAAACTAAATTGGCTAAAGTAAAATTAAATAGAACAATAATATGAAGAAATTATTAATTACCACAGCATTAATATTATCATCGATTGTATTAAACGCACAAAATAAGATGACCGCCGGTATTATGGGTGGAGCACTATACGGACACAGCTACGGTGGATGGGTATCCATTGGTAAGTTTGGTTTGGAACATGTAAGAGGTACAGCAAAGGAAGACCTATTTCCTTCTACAACCAATTTTACAAATGTACTTGCCAACTACTATTATAAAAAGATATTCGTAGGCGCCGGTATACAAAAATTAGAATCCATAGATGATAACTCCACATACCCTTGTTTTAGTGTGGGTAAGAACTTTATCATTAAAGACGAGTTTATTATAAGAGGTCAAGTATTAACCGGAGGTAAAGGAATCACAACCCTTAACTTAGGTTTAGGTTTTAAGTTTTAATTACCGGTGATAAATCAATTTAATATATGAGAACAAATAAAGAAGTAATCGAACACCTTAAACCTTACACGGAGATGAAAGGTCAATTCCTAAATACGTTGGTTGAAATAATCCCACACAAATACCATCTATCAATTAGATTGGACTTTAGAAGCGCATTCGAGGATTTTAAAAAACCATTAACCAATAAGGAAGGAATCAAATCGTATCTAAGATACAATGGTTTTAAATTCAATTGGGAAACGGATTCATACGACAGGGTAAATAAATATTAATATGAAAAAGTTTCTAATCAATTATTCCTACGCAATGTACTTAGGATTTACACTAAGTCTTCTATTCGACGCACAATGGTATAAATGGGAATACTACGTGGTAATGGTTCCCACCATTTTACTTGCACAGTGGAAGGTAAACAATAAAGAGGATTAAACCATACCGGCATCGGAGGTTCATATTGCCGGTGATATTTTTATAAAAATATTTGGCAGTATAAAATAATATACATATTTTTGCAATATAATATTAAACATTATCAATATGAGAAAAAAATTAAAAGACTACACCGAGTACCATTGGTCTCATAACCCCGAAGATGCGGGTAACTCAAAACATAAAAGAAATCTACGTAGATGTGTATATGAAAGCTTCACATACAAACTCGAGGATAACGGTATACCATACCAAACCGTGGGAAGTACTCTAAAACTCATTGTTAATGAGAAACTCAAAATTAATCCCGTATTAATGACAATACAGTTTATCGGATATGATAAGGTATATGAGTTTAATAGCAAGGTTAACCTATTTGATATGGTATTAAATAATTGCAAACTTAAAACAGAATAAACACAACATAATATGATAAAATTTAAATTTTTCACAAAAGAAAAAATAAATCAATCATACCCACTGGGTATATTAAATGGATATTATAACCATAATATGATTTATGATGAATTAAGACCATACCATAAGTCTTGTTGTGGGGTGGATATATATTCAGAGGTTGAAGCAACCACCTATGAGGAATTAATGGATTTGGAAAAATGGGTAACTGTATTGATAACCGGGGTTTTAATTGACGGTGTGGTTTATCATTCAAAACATACCTATGACGATTGGGAATTTCCCGAAAATTGGCGCGAGGATAAAAAGTATATTTATGAGTTTATTATTATAACGCATCAAATGCTTAACCAAGCGGACATATCTGATGATGCGTGGAATGAGGTTCTTATGGAAAGTTATTATGATGAAACAATAGAATTACCACAAAGGGAATACGTTCCACCTATGTCCCCTAACAACGAGGGAGTAAACATAAGAATGACGGATAGACTTGTTATGTTAGAAGATTTTATTACATACGGCATATAATAAATTATGGGAAAGAAAGATGTAATGGCAGCAAGACATGAAGCACTTAAAAATGCTTTAGATAAAGGGTTTATTACTCAAGAAGAGTATAATAAAGGCATTAATAAACCCCACAAAGAAAAGAAGAAGAAGGTTAAGAACCCACCGGCGATAATCTTTAAAGGTCTTAACACAAACTCAATGTAATATCTAAATGAAAAATTTTAAATTCCTTAGGAGAGACCCAAATAATACCCTTGAGTATAATAAACAATTGGTTCAAGATTTTATGAATGATACCAGAAGTTGGCAATCTATCAACATGGATTATGACCCCGATATTATGTATCTGTCAACAGGTATAGGCGTTGCAATAAATTATGTATCAGCGGGAAATGCCAATGACCCATTTAGTCTTGTGTTATATGATAGAGATGAGGATAAATATGAGGGACTAATGGTATCGTTTAATACTTTTAAATTATTGTTGAGAGATATTATGGATAATATACATAATGTTTCTTATACCGAAATATACACCGGTGATTTTTTTACCTACTTAGATAAAGAAAGTGGTATCATCGAAATCTCTAATGAGAACCGAACAGAAGGAGATATATCTGTAGTATATCATTATGATGATGTTTATGAACTCATTGAAACATTCGAACAAGCGTTGGATTTTGATTGGGATTATTATGGAAACACACCCCCACCAGGTTTCGATGATGAGGAGTAAATAAGACCATACCGGCACCCGAGCATCAAATCGCCGGTGATATAACCAAAAATATAATGAAAAAAAAAGATTTAAATAATGTATACGAAGATATACAACTTACAAAAGATTATATCCTTAAAGGACAAGTATTAGATAAAGATAATCCAAGAAAATATGGCGGATATGATGAGGATATGGATTTCAATGTAGGATGTACTATTTCACCAAGATGTGATTCCGAAGATGGATTTGTTTATATTGCAACATATTTTGATATCCACCATAACGATAGACCTAAAGAGTTTCAATTTATATTCCACGATAAAAAAGTTGGCGTGGCTAAAGATGTGTATAATAGAATGAAAGTTCTTACTGAAGAAATTAAAATCGGAAGACACAATAAAACAAAATCCAAAAAAACTCACACACCATTAATTGCTAAAGCCATAAAATGTTGGAGAATGGATATTAAAAATGCTTACCGATTCGAATATTATATACATAAACTATTTGAAAACAGGAACACCTCGGGCGAATGGTTTACCGACTATAACAAAGATTTATTAAACATTGTAAATAATGAAATAACGAAGTTTGTTAATAATGGTGCAGTAGTTGAATTATGTCATATGGATGAAGAATGTTCAAAAAATATACATAGATTCGAAAAAATAAATCCCACCATGGAAGTTAGTATCACCGAATACTCAGGTTATAAACTGTAATAATTTATCCTGAAGGGGACGGACCGAAAGGGCCGGACCCGTTCCAGTACCACCACATTTATTTGGTTATAGCACTCACTATAACCATTTTTTTTACCCTAAAAATAACCCCTAATTAATCCCCGTTTTTGACGCTAAAAACTGTACTTTTTTTGACCCGGATTGTCGTAGTGTTATTTTGTATCCTAAATTATCTTTTTTTCCTCAGAATTCCACGCCGGATATATCATATACCGGAAATCTATAATATCTTATTTGCCGGTGCTATACTCGCCGGATTGTCCCGTGTGCGAAGTAACGACCTATATTAAAAAATTTCTGTAATATCCGGCATTAATTACGGTCCTCGCCTCCGTCTCGGACCTTCATCCCGGCACACAAAGGAGCCCATACGACGTATTACATATGTACTATTATACACTATACTATATACGGGATGAACGGCCGACCGAAGGGAGGCCGGTATTACATGTATACTTTTTTATGTTCCACGTGAAACACCGGTGTATATGTAATACACTTATACTTTTATACCGGCGAACCCCTTATAGCCTATAATAGTCTATACGTAATACAAAGTTTACCGGGGTTATTAGGTAATACATGCCGGACCCCGGTCAACTTGTCATACACGGAGCACCGGTAATACACCGGTTCTTAGAATAATCCTATGGTTTTTGAAAATACCCTAAGGGAATTTCTTGTCATACATGAGAATAGTACAAAAAGTAATACGCCGGTACATAACAAAAAACCCCAAGACCAAAGGTCTCAGGGTTTCCGAACAACAATTTAAACTATTTTACTGAATCATTCCATTACGAAATTGGATTGCTTGTTTCTTGTTCTTGAAGTTTCTACTTACAAGTTTATTCTTTTGTCTTACACGTACGCGGTATGAGTAACCGGTGTGATAGATGTTGTCTGCTACAGGTACGTATACAGTCTGTGTATTACGCTCCTCTAATGTTTGGTTGATAATGTCTTTTACTTTCATATGAATATTATTTTATGTACATATACAATATAGATAAAATAATTGACATTACGAAATCCCCGGTAAAATATTTTTATACATGCTTGCTGAGCGTTAACCCCGGTAAAGTTTGAACATGACGGTGCCGCCTGAGGTTATAAACCCCGGTCAACTTGTCTTACATGGGACCCTGATGAAGGTGAACCCCGGTAAACTACTTACAGCTCACTGACGTATTTGTCATACTCCTCCTGAGTGCAGTAGCGGTCGCCCCATTTCTTCTTCATCCAACGATGATACTGAAGGAGCTTGTCCGATTTGAAAAGGAAAAAAATGAAGTAGTAATCCCATAGGTACTCCATCTCAATTTGTAATCTTTTCATAATATAATAGATTAAATTGTTATAGACTTTTGGACATGGGGATATTCAGGATGCGTAATACACCCTGAACAAAACCCCGGTAAAGTTTGATTATTCTGCTGCGAGCTCCATCGCGAGATTGAACGCTCGGTTCTTATATCCCAAGAAGTCCACGCCGATTCCAACGATATCACCGTGAGCTTTTGCCACGAGCAAGCGGTAGGAACCATCACCATAACCTGACGACGATACCACGCCTGTGTCATACGCGCCCCACTGTTCTTTGGATAGAGTCATGTCGCACATATGGTTATACCAATTGTCACCATCCTCATATTTCTTGAAGCCGCATTCAGCTTCCCCGGTAAATAAGTTATCATTGCGGTACCCTTCCATGCTGAAGATGCCGCACTGACCAGAGTCGACACCAATGTCGCACGGAAATGTTCTCCAGGTTAGGGTGTCGTTAACATAGTTATTGTGGACCGCGACCAGTAGTCCAACGCGTTCACCCCAATACTTTTCATCGGATTTCATTACGGTCGTTAAGTACTCTCCGGGTAGAACACCGGTCAAGATGCGATTACACCAGACATCAGTGGTGTAGCAAGGGTCTGATACCATTACCGTGTCAGATAGCTTAATAGTCTTCATTTTATTAAATGTTTAAATTGTTTCTTAAAGGTATATAGAAATTTCAATATTGCAATCGCTGCACAAAAATATTTTTTTACTGTGCGGCCCGCTGAGCTTGAGAAGTTTACCGGGGTTATTTTGCTGTGCACCGGAGCTGCACTGGTCTGGGTCAAAAGTTGACCGGGGTAATTAAACCAGAGACTCACCTGCTGCACGAGATGGTAATAGTTGACCGGGGTTTTATTATTATCCCCGGTAAAGTTCTCCTGAACCCTGCGGCGTATCAGACAGGGAAACCCGGTCAACTTCTTATACCGGCTGCGGCACGGGTAATACATGAGGACAAAAAAAAGGTGAACATTGCTGCCCACCCTTTTACTTATATAAACTGCTTGATTAATCTATTGTGTAATCTCCATCCTCAAGGACATCCAAGATATATGCTAACTCACCAATCTGCTCAAGATACTTGACATTGATTTCAATATCATCACCAATAAAGTCCTGACCAAATAGAACCTTACCATACTCAAGTGACCTAATGACATGTGGTTCCATTACCGTGAGTTCACCTTGATTTGGCGCCGTAAGATAGACGGTAAACATCCTGCAGAAGTTAATAGTTTCTAACTTGTTATCTACAAAGAACTTCTCAATCTTTGTAATGAACTCAGTCCGTAGGTCTTCGATACGACTGAAATGGTTTGAATGAATCTTAGTTGCCATATTACATGAATTTTTCTAAATCGTTCAAGTTTCTTTTAATCTCCTTATCTATAGCTTTAGCTAACTTATCTTTAGCAATTGCCATGAATGTTTCATCCCGGTAAAGTTGTTCTAAGTCACTGCCGTAGAATTCTGTCTTGCCAACAATGATACGGATATCTTTGGTCTCACGGTCTTCACGATAGAATAACGTTCGAGCGTAGATATACTCATTGCGAACCAATGATAGCTTCACCTCTTCGGAGATAAGTTCTTTGGCTCTCATCTGCATGATAACACCCTCGAGCTTAGCAAGCTTCTCAAAGTTGGTCTTCATCATTCCGATGAAGTCTTTGTAGCGGTTGCAGTGCTTTACAAGTTCTTCACTGTGCGGCTGATTCATGTCGACCGTTTGGTTTAGGAACTTATCGTATGAACTAATTTTCTCTGAAGTACCTACAATCCCGGTAAATACTCCACCTGTTAATCTGTTTTCTCTTGACATCTCTGTTTGTTTATTAATTGTTTTATACTACTTAATATTCTTTTGCTGATTGGCACTGCTACATCGTTGTCATACATCGAGGTAATCATTACACGTTTTGTGTGCTCGTCGCACTTATCTAATCTACTGTCCCATTTACCAAATTGTTCGGGGACAAGAGTGGACACCTTAAAGGTTTGTGCCCACTCATTGAAATTCATCTTGGTTTGAAAGTTACTATACTTCACTCGCAAATTATTCTTCTGTTGTATCATCTACTTTATTTGCGTTATAAATTTCTGCAATTGTTATTTTATCTTCTTCTTTGGTGATGAAAGGATACATCTGTCCTAACACCTCATCAATTGTAATACTTGGGTTCTCGCAAAACATCCATTCCAAATCAGTATCAACGCACTCCCAAAAATAATCAGGCTCTAAGTAATACGTCCCCTCGCGGTAGGAATAACATTCGTTTTCAGTTTCCTCGCCGTTTGAATAGGTAGTCGTGCCTGCAAAGTCACAACCGCCTTCGCTATATTGAATTGTGACATCAACTCCGTACTTCTCTGATAGCTTTTGGCAGAATGGTTCAGGCGGAGACCAGGCCGTGACATTTGCAAAGGAAACATCGTCGGGCTCGAGCTTAGCCATATCACACTCGTGTAATGGGAAGTCCCACTTTGTACCCCAATACTCGACGTACGGAGATAGTAAGAAATTACCACTCGCTTTGATTGCCTCAAACTCTTCGTTCTCGGGTACAAGGGTGGTCATCACCAAAATTTCCTCATCAGGGTTACGAGGACTATTGAATAGGTCGTAGATAGGTTTCATATTAGATTCCTCTCCTGAAATCATTATGAAGTTGTTGCACCAATTTGGCATATCAGATATTGTTTAAATGTTTTGCAAAGATATAAAGGGGATACCATTATTCCTAATGATATCCCGATTATCATTTTATACTACCAAGATGCGTAATACTCGAACTCATCGTACTCGGTACACTTTGGAAGCTCCCTCTCTAAAAACTCAACAGTTTCCAAGATAGATTCTTTGTACCATTCGCCCAAGTCATCCGAGCCGTAGAAGAATCCTCGTGTCGGTGGAAGCAAGTCCTCGATTTCTTCCATACAATCGTAAACCTCAATATCCTCCATAATCTTCTCGCCATTCGACCAACCTGTGCTGACCGACATAGATGCCTTACCCGCTTTTTCAAGGATGCCCAAAACTTTGTGGCAAGTTTCAAGTAAGTTGCGTAGGTCTTCCGTAGTTACGCTATACAAAACCTCCTCCGTGATTTGGCTTGTGTGATTACAAAACCATCCGTGAATCTGATTTGCTTTTCTCCAATACATTAAAGATTCCGTTACATAGGAAACTCTGTCCGATTGGATTCCTTCATAAGGCTTACCGCCCTTTGTTACATTTACCTCGAAAGTTTCTTCGGGTGTTTGGTGCGACCATTGTTTAACATAGGTCTTCTTGGAAAGATACATGTCTAATCCCATAGCATTAAAAAGTTTAAATTGTTAAGAGTTATTACTTATGCAAAGATAATACTATTTTATTAAATCGCAATAGGTGGTGCAAAAAAAAGTTAATTATTTTTTATTTTTTTTTTTCGCAGGTGCGGCGTGGCCTAGTGCATAAGTTCACCGGGGTATTTTTACCAGTTTAACCAGCTGCGTCTCTGGTCAAAACTTTACCGGGGTAATACACTAAACCCCGGTCAACTTCTTATACCGGCTGCGGCACGGGTAATACAACAAAAAAAGGTTAGCCTCTCGACTAACCCTTTTCCCAAACACAAAATATGAACACAAATAATTTGTAATCAAAATATACTACAACCGCTTCACATTATAAAGTGTATTTTAAAAAATATCTTTTAAACACTCTGTTGTCCACCGTGAATGTCTGTGCCATTCTACCTTCGAACTCTCCTTGTGTGAATACACCAAACTGCCAACCACTCATTCTACCTCCGTGAATAATCTCATCGTTTAGTAAGGTGAACACTTTGGATGAATGTTCCAATGGAGTCTCAACCTCCACAACTTTGAAACCGTTTTTAACCCGGTCAATACATAGAGCTACATGCTCCTCAACACTCTCTGAAATAATTTGGTCAATAGTCTTCATCTCGTATTACGTCTAATGTTTTGTCAACTCCTATTTTATAGTATTGTAAAGCTTCCACGATTTCCTCTAATGTTTCAAGAGGTAAACCCCGGTAAAGTATATCGCTCCACTCTATCTCGTTACCGTTGTGGTAAACTGTGGTGGACGCGTCATCGTAGCGTAGAGTTTCAACACTCTCAAAAACATCGCCGTGAGCTAAGACTCCCATAATAATCTGAGAGCCTGTATCCAATTCGGTAACTTGTAGTTCCCTTGTACCCAAGTCATCCAACAGTTGTTGGATTTTTTTAATCAATTTTTCTTTCTTCATTGTTATTATAGATTTGTAATACTTCTCGCAAAGATAAGTAAAGATTCCAATTCATCCAAGACCTTCTGTCTTTGGATACCCATCGCTCCCAACAAATTTTGTTGTGCCGTTTGTTAAGTTGGATTGTGGTGAATAGTCCACCCCGGTAAAGTTGTAATACTTCACCATCCCTGAGCTTTTTGATAACACTATTCCGCCCCATTGCCCCAAATTAAATTAACATCGTCTTGACAAAACAACTCATTCGTATTAAAGCCATCATTCTCTTTGACCATCATAGGTTCAATGCTTCCGTCAATATGCTCCCACGGAATGTCTGCGTGTCCATCATTCTCGATAAACTCAATCGCTTTCAGTTTAGCTTCCTCCAAAGAGTTAGCTTCAATTTCAAAAGGTGTGCGATACCATGTCGTTACCTTTGTGTCCAAGTAAAAATCGAATCTTTCCATATTATTTGCCAAAGCCTGCTCGCATTTTGTTTCCGTAGTCATTTTCTTCCCAAGCACTAATCTCCTCGCTGAATAGATTCATAATCCCATCATAGATGCTTTCATTAATTCTCTCGCAAGTCCAATCAATAGGTAAGTCCCCTTCAAGGATTTCATCCTTTTGCTCATCAGTCATTGTGAGGTTAAGACCTTTGTAGCCGTCATTCACGCTTTCAAGTTGTAGGTCGACATCCTCTCGACAAAATAAGAGTGAGGTCATATAACCCCTGTTTTGTAATTCCTCGAACAAGTCCCGTGTGTCGAGGTTGCTTAAATCTACTATGTTACCGCTTTTCATATCATTATGGTTTAAGTGAAACGATGAGCAAATATAACCGATAGTAATTTAATATCCTACTACTACACCGAAAATAATTTAATTATTTTTTGAAGCCCGTGCGGCGTGGGCCTGGTACATAAGTTGACCGGAGTATTTTAGACCAGGTCCTGCTGCCGGCGCTGTTATAAGTTGACCGGGTTTCTATTATAAAACCCCGGTAAAGTTTTCATACAGACGCATAAAAAATCCCCACCGATTTCTCGATGAGGATTTAGTGTCTTTAATAGGGATGTAGCTTATGACTAACGATACCACCACATTCAGTATGACAAGGTGAAACATGTTATATTACCAATTGTCGGCAGGGCACCCTGTAATACTTATCCCCATTCATCACTCTCCAAGACATCGGTGAGTTATAGAGGTATCGAAACCTGCCGACAATAAATCTTAAACGAGTTCCAAGTGGTTGGTGTACTCCACAAGGTCAGAGAATATCTTACGTTCCCGATTGCCCGTGCTACCGAACATCTTCTTCTCGGAGTTGTCACCCTTAATCACGGAGTGCGTGGTGTACTTTGTCACACCTGACATCAAGCCCCAAACATTGTTACCCTTCTCACGAAGCTCGCCGTTAAGGTCAATGTAGAAGCGTGATAGCTTATTGCGTGTCACACCTGACATCTTATCTGTGTCCTTCAAATCAACATCGCGGTCAATGTCAAACATAGTTCGTATTACAGAGTCCAACGTGTTCATCTCAAATTGAGTTTCAGACATCTTCTTGATATTGTCGAAGTTGTTACGCTCCTCCACCAAGACACCTTCGATACGACGACACACCTCGTCAATCTTAACACCCATATTTTTGGTATGGCGAATCTTTGTACCCATCTCCTTGTAAGCACCAAAGAAAGTATTTTGGCAAGAGATAGTTTTTGTGCTCGGGCCGAATGATAATGAAGTTGAGCCGTCAAATGAATTGACACCTGTAACATACCCGCTGATAGTATCCCAAATACCACCTACGTTCTGTATGCGGAATTCGTGCGACTGCAATTGGATAAAGACTTTCTTGCCGTTGCCGAATAGACCACCTCTGTGAATAGGTAAGCCCGTCTGTTGAGATACCTTGTCAAGAAGTTCAAGCATCTCATAATTTTGGAATGGAACATACCCATCGGAGTGAAGCCCAAGTATCGCGTGATTGTCCTCACGGATTAATGCTTTCTTGTCTGCAATAGGAATTACAGAGTCCTGAAAGTTGGTGAAGATTGGTGACTCCTTAACCGTCCAATTAAGGTTGGTTTGGTCTAATAATTGCGTAATACGGTCAGTTAAAATGATTTCTGTACTCATTGTATGAAATAGATTAATTGTGGACACCATTATCCACAGCACAAAGATAGTTTAATTTTTGATATAAGCAACACCTCGTAACAAAAAAAACTAATTATTTTTTCCTGACACCGTCGCACTGTCGACAGTAATAGTTGACCGGGGTAAAATATTGCGTTTTTGTCTGGTTTTCACCTGGTTCATAAGTTGACCGGGGTAATACACAAAACCCGGTAAACTTTTATTACGGTCGGGCTTCAGAATTCTTGGGCAAAAAAAAAGGTGGAACATTGTCCCACCCTTTTATTAAACAACCTAAAACCAAAAAACTATGACCTCAAATAAGCTAAATCTTTCTTTGTGAAGAGTGCACCGCACTCTTGCAATGTTAATCCTATGAACTCACTCTCCGTGAAACTAATCTCATCGGGGTAATACATATAAAGGAAATGCTCCACACCATCTTCGGTGGTTACAAACACTCTTGGCATTTCATCGAACAACGACTTTGGTTGTTCCGTAATACGGGCTGATACCACTTTCATCTTAAAAATCAATTGGGTTAAACAATTCATTCCATTCTTTTGGGGTAATCCCCGTAATCAAAAACTCGCGTTCCTCCTTTGACAAGTTTGGCACTATGTCTTGGATAAGTTCTTTGGACAAGTGTCGGTTGTTCACTCTATCCAATTGCTCGTAGGTAATATCCAACTCCATTGAGTTATGGGTTTTGGAAATCTGACTGATTCGTGTAATTAGCATCTCATTAAAATTTAAAGGGTTGGTAACACTCCATTTTCGTTATAGAATAAAACTCCACCATCGTTACCCTCATCATCGGCTGAAAGAGTACAATAAGTTCCATTGTCAAGGATGAAGCAAATCGGTCTGCTATACCAACCAATATCCTCCATTTCCTCATCCGTTAAATAACGAACTTCAACAATTGTTCTACCTTGCAAAGTGTCCTTTGCGATTTTTTCCCACTTCGTAAGTGTTTCTGCTTTTGTAACTGACATATCATTAATTGTTTAAATTGTTTAGCAAATATAACTGATAGAAATTTAATATCCTACTACCACATAGAAATTTATAATCATTCTAAATAAGCTGAAGCGGGGCCTGCTGTGGGTTCAGGTAATAGTTGACCGGGGTTTTATAACCTGAAGCGTCCTGCGGCCTGAGCTGTGATATATTGACCGGGTTTTCATTACCCCGGTCAACTTTCCTACATGCTGCGGGCCGCGTAGCGTAATACACCTCAAAAAAAAAGGTAGAGCATCACCCTACCCTTTTACTCATTCACAAGGAAAATCTAAACCACAACCTTATCATTTTCTAAAAACCATTGGATTGAAACTTTCGCATCATTGAAGCAATGTCCCCTATCAAAATAATCTCCACATCTCTCCATACCTTCCTCTACACCATCGGTTACTTTGACAATCTCATACCCATATACCTGACCTGTAAGATATTTGTCATACACCTCAACCTCCCCTTCAAGTAATACATCACATCTCTCTACCATGTTCTGACCACATCTCTTGATTGAGAAACTATCCCGAACATCTTGTTTACGGATAAAGACAAATCCAATTTGACCACTATCCCATCCATCACTAAAAGGTCTTGTCCTAATAGTAATTCTACTGTGGTCGTACATATACAATGGCTTGATAACAATTGGTTTCTCAACCCCGGTCAAATACTTCTCCATCTCATCCCAACTGTCAAAGTCATCGTGCTTCAAATCGTGTTCATCTCCCAAATTGTATCTCTTGTGGAAACACACCATCTTGGTAAGATTAAAATCTTCTCTTGGGTCGGTAGGACAATCATCATAGAAGATTCTCATAATGTAGTCGCCAAATTGTTTTTCTTTAATAGTCATTGCATTAATTGTTTAGGTTACAAAGATATAACATTGATTTCATTTTACAAAATTTATTTTCCCCGGTAAACTTTTACCATCGACAGTGAGTTAGCGGGGGATTTCTCCCCCGGTTAACTTGTTACACATATATCTCAACCTTCTCGTCTTTGGGTTGAATAAAAAACTCAACTTCTGCGGTTGCATCAAAATCTTCATAATCCACCACTTCGGTATAGATAACCGAACCATCGGGTAAATTTGAAACTCGGAATAAATTCGCACAAATTGTTCCTTCAACCAAATAGGCAAACTCTTCGGCCAAATCAAGGTTCTCCAAATTCTCGTGTTCTCCCAAATCACGGATAAAACACATTAGCAAACCTTCTGATTCGCTACCATCTGAATGAAAAATTGCAACGGGTTCTTTGAACCACAACTCATTTTGTGTACTCATAGCACTAAAAGGGATTATTGTAGATACCATTATCTACACCGCTAAATTACGGAATAGGTATTACATATCCTACACTTATACTAAAAAAGATTTAATTTTTTTTTTGACACGGGCCCACAGTGCGACAGGTAATACTTGACCGGGGTTTGATTGACCACAGCTGGTTCGCAGCTGGTACAAAAGTTGACCGGGTTTTGGTAATACGCGGGGATTTTAATTCCCCGGTAAACTATAAGGTTCAAGAATCAGGCCAACATTTTTTAAGATGCTTTTTATTAAACGGATGTCAACATTGTTTTTGTATCTCCATTTAAACCATTTTTTTTCTAATTTTTCTAATACCTCCTCAGACGGATTATTAATATCCACCTTTTTGACGTTGCCCAAAGATAAGTTGATATTAAAAATTACTTCGCTTTTATATGTAATACGTTTACATATTTTAACGTACGCGTCGCCATTCTGCTTGGTACTACTTGAAATATAGAAATTACTAAAATCTCCTTTCAAAATATCTTGATTGACATCTATTATCTCCTTATAGACTATCAGCTTTTTGAATACATTGTCCATCCCCGGTAAATTTATTTAGTTTCTACTTCCGCGTCAATCGTATCAACCAACATATCAAAATACAATCCTTCGATTGACTTCTTCAACTTGTAGTCATTCGACACAAAATGAACTTGATACAAATCTTCCCACCCAAGTGTGATGCAGACAAAACCTTTGAAATATCTTCCGTTCGGTTTGAAAATCATACACTTGCCATCCAAGTTTTTAATTGTACTTGGATTCACACCCCAAGACCACCATACAACTTTGTTGTGGGTAAGAACTTGATAGGTTTCAGATAAATTAAACTCTCTTTGGAATTTCGGCTCTACCACCGCCCAAACTTTTGCAATCGTTTTAACATTCATATCATTGTTGTTTATTTGATGCATCTAAATTACAAAATAGGTATTACAATTACAAACATTATATCAAAAAAGATTTATTTTTTTTTTTAATGCGTCCCGCTGCGTGTGTTGCTTAACTTGACCGGGCTTTTATTATTATAACCCGGTTAACTTTACCATCTCAGGCTCGTCCCGCGGCGTATTACTTTAAAACCCCGGTCAACTTGTTCCATAATGGAACATCAGCATGGTCGGCATAAAAAAAGGTAGAACATTGTCCTACCCTTTTAACCACCAAACTATGAAAAAAACCCCGTTACTCTATCACACTAAACTTGCGACCTCTAAAAGAGAATCCGACAATGGACTCAAACAAGTAGGTCAATGGCTTTACCTCTCTATCCAACTCTTGTGTATTACTTTCAGACGGCTTCGGCAAAAACTCTTGAAACATTGCCTTCTCAATCGGCTCATCGTTAAAGAAAAACTGAACCTTTGGCTTAATCTCATCAAACCTCTCCACAAAAAGATAAAGTTTGGTTTCCGTTTTCTCATCGGTCAAAACACAAGGAGATAAATGCTTCTTTCCTTTTGGTGCTTGTGGAACAAAGTCATTCTCCTTCTCCTCCTTCACACGATTGTTATTCACACGCTTACCATAATCAGTACAAAGCAAATAGTTACACTTTGACTTTTTAACAATCGCCTCAAAATAAGGATTACCCGTCTTATTCATTTTGGGGATGGTTTCAGTAACCAAGTTAATCATTTCGGGCTTGGTTACACTCATAAAGAGATTTTTCATTTGCGGTCTTGTGATTAAGACCAAATCATTTGCATTGACTACAATGCCATTTTCAATCAGTAAAGTTTCCATTTTAAAACTTTTAAGGGTGTTGCGTCATATCGACTTAACAAAGGTCGCTAATTAGTTTCGCATATCCTACTATAACCTAAAAACTTTTTATATAAAATAGAAATTTATAATCATTCTAAATAAGGCGGAACACCGACAGCAAAAGCGTCTATAAAACTTCACCGGGGTTTTTGCTGATGATGGGACAGCGTGTGTTGCTAAACTTGACCGGGGTTTCTTTATATAGGGGAAAGTGTAATACACTCGTTTCCCCGGTAAACTTCTTAATTCTTTATCAGCTCCTCAATGTCGTTGCGACATAAATCCATTTCGTGTTGAGGAGAACCGCCCTCTCTTATTTCATCCTTACATAGTCTGAACAAATCTCTTATCTCTTGTCTGTGTTGTGGATAAGTTTCCAATTTGTCTATGATGTATTTTATAAATTCCTCGTTCATTAGTCTAATATATCAAAGTTATCAATTTCTTCTATTACGGATAAGGTACTTCCGTTATCCCATTTAACTTGTATCTGCCCAATACCATCTATACCCGATATTGTTCCCTCCGTTCCTTGCGGTACGGGATATGGGTCTTCCATATAGTTGATACGGATTCTCTTACCTATTAGTTGCGTCTTTTCCATTGAATAGTGTTTTGAAACTATATGCGATAAAAATACATAGGATAACCACGAATTCCACGAACTCAATTATCCACCCCGGTAAAGTTTTCATACTTATGCGTTAGTAAAAAAGTGAACTAAATCAATTAAATGTGGGAAGGTTGCCGATATATTAGATTCGGTCGTACCCGTTTGCTTCACTACACCATCCTCGAAAACCTCGAATTTGGTTTGTGTGCCGTCAGATAATTTGAATGTTCCTCTCATCCCATTCGTGAGATTCGTGTAACTTGTTTTGATTACTTGTACTTGTTCCATATCATTGTTTTGTTTTGTGTGAACAAATATAAATGATAATAAACTAATATACAATAGCTTATGAAAAAAAATTAATTATTTTTTGGAAGACCAATGTTTTTTTTTCCGACTCATAAGTTCACCGGGGTTTGGTCTTATGGGGAAAATTTCCCCGGTAAACTACAACCAATCCATCTTAGTGCTTATCGGTTTATACATAACAACTTTTTCGAACATTAGGTTTACCTTTATATCCTCAACGATTTCTTTAATATCCATGTTTGGTACATTTACTTTCTTCATTAGATTTTGATAACGAGTAAAAAGTTTCTTGTCATTAGGGAACATAGTGTACACAAGTCGGTCAAACCCCAATACACCTCTTTTATTCCTGTCCTTAATAGTCAATCGACAACCTCCCCAACAGAAAGCTTCTCTATCTATTCTAACGCTAATGTTTAGATTACCCACATAGTAAGTTTTTGCAAAAGTATTTTTCATTTCATTTATCATTTAAGTTTACGCAAATATAACACATTAACTTTAATATGCAACACCTTATGAGAAAAAAGTTTTTAAAATAGGACGTCCTATTTGCTTCAATAACTTCACCGGGGTAATATACCCCAAAGTGTAATACGGCACCCCTACAAGTAATACACCCTTTTTCCATAGGACAACAAAAAACCCCCAACCTAAAAGATTGAGGGTTTTTAATAATAAATAATAAATAATAAAGTTATGTACAAAGTTAATATCTATTGTAATCCCGTTCCCGGTAATTTTTTCGGTTCGTGTTGTATTCGTCTTCAATGACTTCATCGAAACTCGGCTCGCCATCCCACTCAACTTCTTGAACAAGACCAAACGAAACTTTACTCAAAAGTTTGTGAATGTCCTCCAACTTCTCTGATACTATAATATAGCTATCCTTACTAAAATTAATTTTGGTTACTCTACTCTTACTATCTCTATCTAACAACTCATAACAAGAATGAACTTGCTCCCAATTAATGATAGTTTTTCTCTTTGACTTCGAATTCGTTAAGGTAATATACATAAGTTTATAAATTTATTGTTTGTGTTTGTTTAAATAGCCCCGGTAAAGTTATGAAACTCTCAGCTCCACGTCGGGATTTGTCTTGTATTTGATTATTTGGTGTATGTGAAGATTGTACTTGTTATTTCTTTCAACAATCATTTTGTTAATATGAATATCCAAATAGTTAAGATAATCTATATCATTCTCGTCATGTTCAAGATACCATTTTTTTTCTTGTTCAAGAAGAAGAATGTGTCGGGTTAAAAACCTTATTCTTTTTCTCGTAGGTAGTTGTGATACAATTACAACCTCTCGGGGTTTAGTAAAGAGTTTAAAAAACTCTACCAAAATTTTTGGTGTTTCCATTTCATTTATCATTTGTTGAAGAACAAAGGTAAGCCACCGGAATTTATAAAACAAGAAAATTATGATATTTTATTTTGCATCGCACTGTGGTTCAGGTATTACTTGACCGGGGTTTCTACACACCAATGCCTGATGAGTAATACGAACCCGCAGTAGCCGGCGCTTCATAAAGTTCACCGGGGTTTTCTTTCGTTTTAAGCCACGATAATTGCTTTGCTTATACAATGACATTACCCCGGTAAACTTTTATTATCACGCACAAAAAAAAGAGGTCTAAGCGACCTCTTGTTTCATTTGGATTTCCTCCAAAATCTGACGCCAATACTTTGGCATCTTGGCTGACACCTTTTCAAGGTGCCTACCCGATAAGTGCCGACCACCCAATAGGTAGTTAGACACATAAGTCAGATAGCGACTATCTGAACTATTGAAACCACGACCGTTCTCCCAACGTGTAGTTTGTTGCGTTTGCTCATCGGCGGTTTGACGGCTGAACAAAACAAGGACTGCTCTCTCAATCCAACGAACGTCATTCGACAACTTCGCTTGGATGTACTCTTTCGTGTACTGCATAGCATTAGACATTAAGGGGTGAAAACGCGGAACCATTTCCGCATCAGACAAAAGCTTACTTTAAAGCTCTATACAAATATAACAAATTATACTTTAATACGCAATACCCCTAAGCAAATTTATTTACCCCGGTCAACAAATAAATTTGCAAAAGTAATAAAAAAAAATTATCTTTGTTTTTCTGAAAGTCCACAGGTTGTAAATCCAACCCCGGTCAAGTTAGATTTATCTAACGGCAGGTCACAGACGACCAAGACTGGTTGGCCTGGATGGTAATAGTTGACCGGGGTTTCTTGAAGTTGAGGATGAAAACAAAAAAACGCAAGGTTGCGTTTCTATAATTTGACCGGGTTATTTACGGAAGGTTCCGATAGTGAAAGCGGAAGGTTGCGGTTACCCGTCAGGAAGGTACCGTTAAATAAATTTAGTTGACCGGGTTTACATTACCCCGGTGAACTTCTATTTCACCGTCACGCTTCAGACTCATCAGCAAACAAAAATCCCCCGACCTATAAGACCGAGGGATTCATAAAGCTAAACCTAAAACCAATACTATTTCATTACACCACGTCTCATAATCGTTGCGAGACAAATGCAGATAACCATCCAAAGCAAAACGCAAAATAAGTGAATAGGTCTATCCGTTTCAATCATAAGGCGGATGTGGATAAACATTCCAAGCAAAGAGAAAATAAAAAAACCAAAGTAGGTAAGGAATACAGAGTTTTTCATGACATTAAAGGATTATGGATAAAAACATACATACAATCATTCCCATGATAGCTACACCAACGGCATCAAGGGACAAGTCGTGAGAGACATCTCTCTTTTTTTGATTTCTCATTTCATTAATCATTTAGTACATTGCAAATATAACGGATTAAGTTGGATATGCAAGGGGTTGGAGAAATTTATAATGATTCTAAATAAGAACTTGAGAATAGGACGTCCTAAACTGTAATAAAACTTGACCGGGTTTTATATATTAATAACCCCGGTGAACTTATCTATCACCGTCGCGGCACAGCAAATTCTTTGGGCATAAAAAAACCCCCACTTTCGTGGAGGTCTCTTTTTACTTGGTTGCAAATTCCCAACCTTTGTCTTGGTAGAGAATCTCAATCTCTTGGGCGCATTTGCGACCAAACTTTTTCATCCGTAGGAAATCGGAAACTGACTTGCTAAGCAGTTCATCTATTGTGAACACTTGGTTTTCTTTAAGGATGTTGTAAAGCCTAACCGATATATCCAAATCGTTAATCGAAGGTTTAAGCTTTTGAATACGCTTCATCTCCTTGCGGTGCTGATTGTACTCATACTGATTTACTTTCTTTTTCATTTCGAGATACTCTTTTTCGCTCATGGCATTAGGGGGTTAAAAGTAGACATCATTATCTACACCACTAAATTACGGAATAGCTATTACATTCGCAAACATTATATCAAAAAAGATTTAATTATTTTTAAGGTGTTGGGAAATAGGACGTCCTATCGCAGCGGAATAGTTGACCGGGGTGCCATACCCCTATACCCATAGGTGGGGGGCTCCCCCCTCCCCGTATCCCCCCTTATATAAGGCTTTTTGGGGGGGGTCTAATAGGGGGCACAATAGCTCGATGAAAATTTCCGGTAAAAAAATCCCTAAAAAGGAAAAAAGGTCTAAAATGTAAAAAAAAATCCGGCAGAAATTTTTCTAAAAATTAGAGATTAATACAGACCTCTTTGATTAATTTAATGAATTCATCAATATGTAAATCGTTCTTACAGTTATTTACAAACTTAGTCACTATTATAGTATTTTCTATTGTATAACCTTGACCCGAATCTAATCTATCTAATGACAATGAATAAGGATTTTTACTTTCAAGTGATATAGGTAATTTAGATATATAACAT
>Ga0247722_10000277_pt1 | contig 33495 bp, 30 predicted proteins | sample MSEWelMarce3H_FC_FD_189094 | JGI IMG/M metagenome (GOLD analysis project Ga0247722, IMG submission 189094) | Subsurface sediment microbial communities from gas well in West Virginia, United States - MSEEL Well Study Marcellus 3H_FC | ecosystem: Environmental > Terrestrial > Deep subsurface >... | reverse complement strand
TTAATAGATTCAAAAATAATATTTTGGAAATTAAAAATTAAAAAATAATAACATAAATTGGGATATTTCAAAAAAAATCACTAAAATTGAACGTTTTTAAACAATATTTACGCATGAAAAAAATAATTTTTATTTGCTTTTTAGCTTTAATTAACTCATTATCAGTTGTTTCTCAGCAAAAAATTACATTGGAAGAAATTTGGGGCGGTGCTTTCCGAACAAAAGGAATGGACGAATTAAACGCCATGAAAAACACAAATCAATACACGGTCTTGAATTTTGATCGTGCTTCAAAAAATTATCAAATTGATTTACACGATTTTGCAACCTTAGAAAAAGTAAGCACGCTTTTTGAAACCAAAAATCATCCAGAAGTTGCCTCAATCAGTAATTATTCTTTCGATAAAAATGAAAAAAAGATTTTAATTGCAACGGATTCGAATCCTATTTTTAGACATTCATTCACAGCGAATTATTTTGTGTATGATATTGCTTCAAAAAAAGTTTCAAAATTTACAAGTAATGCCATTCAAGAACCTACTTTTTCCGCTGATGGAACTAAGATTGCTTATGCCTACGAAAATAATCTTTTTGTAACAGATATTGTTTCAAATGTTACACTTCAAATTACACAAGATGGCAAGAAAAACCACATCATCAACGGAATTACCGATTGGGTTTATGAAGAAGAATTCGGGTTTGTAAAAGCCTATAATTGGAATGCAACAGGTTCCAAAATTGCATACATAAAATTTGATGAAACTGAAGTTCCTGAGTTTTCAATGGATTTGTATAACGAAGGTTTGTATCCAACGCAATCTGTTTTTAAATACCCAAAAGCAGGAGAAAAAAATGCTACCGTTTCGCTTCACATTTTTGACATTGCTACGCAATCTACTAAAAAAATCAATCTTGGAAATTATAAAGATTTTTATATTCCAAGATTAAAATGGACCAACGATGCTAATGTTTTAAGCGTTCAACTTTTGAACCGTCATCAAAATAATTTAGATTTACTGTTTGTTGATGCTACCACGGGTACACCTAAAATTGTTTTAAACGAAAAAGACAATTCTTATATTGATGTTACGGAAAATCTAACGTTTCTAAAAGATAATAGTTTCATTTGGACTTCTGAAAAAGATGGTTTCAACCATATTTATCACTATGATCGTACTGGAAAACTAAAAAAACAAATCACATCTGGAAAATGGGAAGTGACCAATTATTATGGTTTTGATGAAAAAGCGGGAGTAATTTACTATCAATCCGTAGAAAACGGTTCTACTCAAAGAGCGGTTTATGCCATCGGAATTGATGGAAAAGGGAAAAGAGCCATCACGACTAAAGTAGGAACCAATTCCGCAACTTTTAGTCCTAACTTTCAGTTTTTTATCAATAGTTATTCTAGTGCAACTGTGGCACCAACCTATACTTTAAACGATACCAAAACGGGAGCGGTGGTAAAAACAATTGTATCCAATGAAGCCGTTGAACAAAAATTAGCAAAATATGCCGTTAGTCCAAAAGAATTTTTTGTAATCACCACTGAAAAAGGTCATCAGCTAAACGCCTGGATGATCAAACCAAAAGATTTTGATGCCAACAAAAAATACCCGGTTTTTATGTATCAATATTCAGGACCAGGCTCACAACAAGTTGCTAATCAATGGAATAGTACTAATGATTATTGGTTTATGATGCTGGCACAACAAGGTTATATTGTGGCATGTGTTGATGGAAGAGGAACGGGTTATAAAGGAGCAGCTTTCAAAAAATGCACCTATAAAGAATTAGGGAAATATGAAGTTGAAGATCAAATCGATGCAGCAAAAGTGATTGGAAAATACAACTACGTTGACGCTTCAAGAATAGGTATTTTTGGTTGGAGTTATGGTGGTTTTATGGCATCAAATTGTTTGTTTCAAGGAGCCGATGTTTTCAAAACGGCAATTGCTGTTGCACCTGTAACTTCTTGGCGATTTTATGATAGTATTTATACCGAAAGATATATGCAAACCCCACAAGAAAATGCTAGTGGCTATGACAATAACTCACCAATTAATCACGTGAGTAAATTGAAAGGCAACTTTTTATTGATTCATGGCACGGCAGATGATAATGTTCATGTGCAGAACACCATGAAAATGGTGGAAGCCTTAGTTCAAGCCAATAAACAATTTGATTGGGCCATTTATCCCGACAAAAACCATGGCATTTATGGCGGAAAAACCCGTTTGCAATTATATACAAAAATGACGAATTTTATTAAAGAGAAATTATAATAGAATTTTAAAAAAATTTTAAAAATGGTAAATTATAAAGAAATAATAAAGCGAAATCCAAACAAACGATTTGGGAAACCTTGCATAAGGGAAACTAGAATTTCAGTTTATGATGTTTTGAACTGGTTATCAAATGAAATGACTTTTGAAGAAATTATTTCTGATTTTCCAGAATTGACAACAAAAGACATTTTAGCTTGTTTAGCTTATGCAGCGGATAAAGAACATAAAATAGAAACACTTGTTAATTAGAAATTTTGTTTCAAATGTCGAAAAAAAAGAAATTGCTTGCTTAGAAATTGATTAAAAACCCGTTTGCAATTATATACAAAAATGACGAATTTTATTAAAGAGAAATTATAACTATGAAAACAACAAAAACTTCTGAAGAAACTTTTTTTGGACATCCAAAAGGCTTATTTATTTTATTTTTCACAGAAATGTGGGAACGCTTTTCGTTTTATGGAATGAAAGCATTACTGATTTTTTATCTAACAAAATATCATTTATTTTCAGATGATTCAGGAAATTTACTAATCGGAAGTTACGCTGCTTTGGTATATGCTGTTCCTGTGATTGGTGGTTTTATTGCAGATAAATATTTAGGATTTAGAAAAGCAATCATTTTTGGTGGTGTGATGCTAGTATTAGGACATTTGGGAATGGCATACGAAGGGAATGCTGCAACAAAATCAATGACTGGGGAAATTTTAAGAGATAATGCCGCTTTGCAAGTATTTTATTTTTCATTGTCTTTAATTATTGTGGGTGTAGGATTCTTAAAAGCCAATATTTCTTCATTAGTAGGTGAATTATATGCAAAAGGAGATAAAAGAAGAGATTCAGGATTCACCATTTTTTATATGGGTATCAATTTAGGCTCTTTTTTAGCTACAATTATTTGTGCATGGTTAGGGGAAAATTATGGATGGAGTTACGGTTTTGGAGCTGCAGGAATAGGAATGTTTTTTGGATTAATAACTTTTATTTCAGGAAAGCGATTTTTAGAAGGCAAAGGCGAATCTTTAGTGCCTGAATTTTTAGCAAAAACATCATTTGGATTGAAAAACGAATGGTTAATTTATGCCGCAAGTGCTTTGTCAGCTTTGTTCTTTTGGCAAATGGTACAAAGCCATGATGCTGTATCGTGGATTTTAAAAATTGCTGGAGGAGCTTCATTTTTATATATTGTTTATTTTGCTGCAACAAAACTTTCAGGAAAAGAACGTGATCAATTGATTGCATTAACGATATTAATAGTTTTCACAATTGTTTTTTGGGCTTTATTTGAACAAGCTTATACTTCTTTAAACTTATTTGCAGATAGAATTTTAGATCGAAATATTTTTGGTATTGAACTAACTGCAGGTCAATTTTTGAGTTTTAATGCACTTTTCATTATTCTTTTAGCTCCTGTTTTTGCTTGGTTATGGGTTAAATTAGGTAAATACAATCCTAATACCGCAGTGAAGTTTGCCTTAGCATTAATCTTGGTTGGTCTTGGCTTTGGGTCATTAGTATTCGGAATTAATATATCTGAAACTGGAAAAGTAGCTGCTTTTTGGTTGATATTGACTTATTTTCTACACACTTGTGGTGAATTGAGTTTGTCTCCTGTTGGATTATCTGCTGTAACAAAATTGTCTCCCGTTAAAATTGTGGGTTTCATGATGGGTGTTTGGTTTTTGGCAACTGCTAGTTCGGAGTTTATTGCTTCTGTTTTAGCAAATATCGCTTCAATAGATACGTCAAGTGGAACAGCTCCTGATTTGAATATTGCAAAACAAAGCTATTTAAAATTATTTGAATATCTTTTTTATACAGGTATTGGATTTGGAATTTTATTATTAATTTTATCGCCGATTATTAAAAAATTAATGCACGGTGTTGACAAAGAACTAAATAACTAGAAATATGAAAACAGAAAACGCAACCGATCAATTCTTTAAAAGCACCGTATTAGGTCACCCAAGTGGTTTATTTGTTTTATTTTTTACCGAAATGTGGGAACGATTCTCCTTCTATGGAATGCGTGCATTATTGGTAATGTTCTTCACTTCAACTGCTTTAAATGGCGGTTGGGATTGGACTCGAGAACAAGCAATGGCACTTTTCGGATCGTATGTTGGTCTTGTTTATTTATCTACAATGATGGGTGGTTATTTTGCCGATAAAAAAATCGGTTATCGATATGCCGTACTTGTTGGGGCTTTATTGATGACGCTTGGGCATGGTTCAATGGCACTTGAAACACCATTTTTCATTTATACAGGTTTGATATTGTTAGTGTTCGGAAATGGCTTTTTTAAACCAAATATGACTTCGATAGTTTCTGAAATGTATAAAGATAGACCTGAAAAAAAAGACGGTGCCTATACCATTTTTTACATGGGCGTAAACTCTGGTGCATTTTTCGGAATTGTACTTTGTGGTTATCTAGGTGAGCAAGTGGGCTGGAACTGGGGGTTCGGTTTGGCAGGTATCTTTATGCTTTTTGGCCTAATACAATTTTGGTTATCTCAAAATATTTTTGGTGATATTGGACTAAAACCCGTTAAGAAAGAAGTTGCTTTAACGGATGAAAATAACGATAAATTAAATCCATTTCCTGTTTGGCAATTAGCTTTAATTGGACTTATGACTTTATTAGGTTTGGTGTGGATTATTTTTGAGCCTGCCAAAATTATTACAAATGGTGATTTAGATATTTTTAACTTTGAAGTTTTTGGGCTTTCAGGTAATAACTTTACAATACTAGTGGCAATAATTCTATTCCTTTTTCTTTTGGTTTTTAGATTGATGAATTATTCCCAAATTACAAAAGAAAAAATGATTGCCGTTTCCTTTTTTGCTTTTTTAACTATTTTCTTTTGGGCGATTTTTGAACAATCACCGGGAACATTAACCATTTTTGCAAATGATTATACCAATAGAATTTTAGAGGGTAATGCAGGTTTAATTTTCAAATTTGTTAACGCTGCAATTGTTGTTGTTCCCCTTGGAATTATTACATGGGTATTGATTCTTTTATTTAAACAAACGTTTTCAAAATATGCTACTGCAAATGTCGTTTTAGCTGCTAGTTTTGTTATTATTTGGGGGATTGCCATCTGGATGTTAAAAAATCAATTTTCTGAAGATTCTTTAGAAGTGCCTGCTTCTTGGTTTTCGTCTCTAAATTCTTTATATATTATTGCTCTAGCTCCTTTGTTTTCAAAATGGTGGGAAAGCAAATACAATCCTTCTGCAAACATGAAATATGCCTTAGGAATGGTGTTTTTAGCTATAGGAATGATAACCGTTGCCATTGGAGCTGATGGTATTGAACCTGGAGCAAAATCAGCCTCTGTTAGCATGATTTATCTAATCTTAGTATATCTTTTTGTAACCATGGCTGAACTTTGTATTTCTCCAGTTGGATTATCTTATGTGAGTAAATTAGTCCCTGCTAGAATGATTGCAATGATGTTTGGTATTTGGTATTTGGCCGTTGCAATTGGTATGAAAGGTGCCGCAAAATTCGGAGAAAATATTGATAAAATTGCAGATGAAAAAGGCCTTAGTTATTTCTTTTGGATGCTAGCCGTAGTTTCACTTGTTGTTGCAACGCTTTCTTTTGTGATGAGCCCGATTATTAAAAAATTAATGCACAGTGTAAGGTAAAAATTAAAGTAGCCATTTACGCCCTCATTGCGGGTGTATTACTAATTGCCATTTCGCCATTGGTTAAAAAATTAATGCAAGAAGTGAAGTAAGCTACACTTCTTGGCATTTTTTTTGATTATCTTTGCATAACTTAACTATTTTACAATGAAAAAATTATTTATTTTAGCGTTCTTCTTGTGTTCAAGTCTAGTGATTCAGGCTCAAGAAACGCTTACATGGCATACCGACATGACCAAAGCAACGGATATTGCAGTAAAAGAAAACAAACCTTTATTCTTGTTTTTCACAGGATCAGATTGGTGTGGCTGGTGCATTCGGCTTCAAAAAGAAGTTTTTAAAACACCCGAATTTATCAAGTGGGCAAAAGAAAAAGTAGTGCTTGTGGAGCTAGATTTTCCACGAAAAAACGAACAAACGGACGCTATAAAAACACAAAACGCACAATTGCAACAACAATTACAAGTTCGAGGCTATCCAACAGTTTGGTTTGTGAGTGCTACAAAAACCGCAGACGCAAAAGTGAACCTAAACGCATTAGGAAGCACCGGATATGTTGCCGGAGGTCCAACAAAATGGCTTGAAGTTGCAAATCAATTTGTAAAATAACCGTTTTTTTACATAACCTAAAAAAGGCGGAATAAAAAGCCATTCTGGAAATACGACTTTGGACTTTGGACTTTCAACTTTCAACCTGAAACTTTTTTTGAAGCTATTTCCAGCCTTCCATTACAAGTCCGCAGCCACCAAGTGGTTTTTGTTGAGCGCCAGTCGGTCTAGGAGTAGCCCGCCTGCCACTCACAAAAACACACTTGCTGTCTTTACGGGCTTTTCATTGCAGTCTGGGCTAGGGCATTTATGTTTCAATAGATGTTTTTTGAACTTTATTTTTTTGAAGAAGTTTTTTAAAAAAAAGGAAAAATATTTTTTTTGTTGCAAATTAATTTTTATATTTGCAAAGCTTAGATATTGATGCAAGAAAATTGAAAAAGTTACATAAACTTGCGGAAATATGGTAGTTGTGCGACACCCTTGAGCGACACGAAATAGAGAAATATATAGAATTAAAATCCATTTTAATTTTCTTTTTTTATACAAAAAAATGTAATTTTGCAACTAAACTAATTATCTAATTTATAATGGCAAACGAAAGAAAAACAGAAGTTATTACAAGAAACCATTTTAATAAATTTCTTGCAGAAATTGATGTTGAAGAGCAAAAATCAGATAATATAAAAATTGATAAGTTATTAAAAACTGCTTCAAAAAAAGGAAGTGGTCAAGGTTATCCCGAATTTATTATTACTTATAAAACCAATCCAAATCTACTCATTGTAATTGAATGTAAGGCAGATATAGTAAAACACGAGAGTAAAAATAGAGACAAATATTCAGAATTTTCAGTTGACGGTGCTTTGTTATATGCATCTTATTTATCAAAAGATTTTGATGTTTTAGCGATTGCAGTTAGCGGAGAAAACGTTAGAAATTTAAAAATCTCTCATTTTTTGCATTTAAAAGGAGAAAGAAAAGCTACAGAAATTTTTGGAGATAAATTCTTAACTGCTGATGAATATTTAAACGGATATTTAAAAAGCCCAGAAAAATTTAGACAAGATTATAAAACATTACTTGACTTTACAAAAAAATTAAATGAGAGTTTACACACTCATAAAATTTTGGAAAGCCAAAGAAGTTTACTTATAAGTTGTATATTAATTGCGCTTGAAAATACAGCTTTCAAAAATTCTTATGCTTCACATAATACACCGAAAAATTTAGCGAGTGCTTTGGTTCAAACTGTATCAAATCAATTAGAAACTGCAAATATAACAGGCGATAAATTAAATAATCTAAATATTCAATTTGGTTTTATAAAAACTGATACTTCTTTATCAACAAAAGAAAAAGTATTAAAGGAACTTATTGATGAAATTGATGAAAACATTAACCAATTTATAAAAACCCACGAATATTTTGATGTTTTAGGGCAGTTATATATTGAGTTTTTGCGTTATGCAAATAGCGATAAAGGTTTAGGAATTGTTTTAACTCCTCCACATATTACAGAACTTTTTGCGGAATTAGCACAAGTAAACAAAAATTCAGTTGCCTTTGATAACTGCACGGGAACTGGTGGTTTTTTAATTGCCGCTATGAAAAAAATGATTACAGACGCTAAAGGAGATGAAACTAAAATTCGAGAAATTAAATCATCGCAATTAATTGGTGTTGAATATCAATCGCATATTTTTGCATTAGCAGTTTCAAATATGTATATCCATCAAGATGGAAAAACCAATATCATTAATGGAAGTTGTTTAGAACCAGAAATAATTGAACAAGTAAAAATTAAAAAACCAACTGTTGGTTTTTTAAATCCGCCATACAAAGGAGATAAGAAAAATGATATTGACGAATTTGAATTTATTTTAAATAATTTAGAGTGTTTAGTTGATGGTGGCACTTGTGTTGCAATTGTCCCTATGCAAAGTGCATTGGCTCAAACAGGCAAAGTTTATGAGTATAAAAAGAAAATTTTAGAAAAACACACTTTAGAAGCGGTGTTATCAATGCCTGATGAATTATTTTTCAATTCAAAAGTAGGTGTTGTTTCTTGTATAATGGTTTTTAAAGCACACAAACCTCACCCAAAAAGCAAAGAGACTTATTTTGGATATTACAAAAATGATGGTTTTGTAAAACGTAAAATACAAGGTAGATTTGATGCTTTTGGGAAATGGGAAGAAGTAAAAGAAAAATGGATTTCCTATTTTTTAAACCGTAAAGAGGAAGCTGGTTTTAGTGTAAATAAAGTTGTAACCGCAGAGGATGAATGGTGTGCAGAAGCTTATATGCAAACTGATTATACAAGCCTGATTAATCAGGATTTTGAAGACACAATCTTAAATTATGTTACTTTTTTACTTAAAAATAAAATAAGAATTGATTATGAAAGAGTTAATTAAAATTTCAGATTTATTTGAAGTAAAATATGGTGTAAATTTAGAATTTGTAAATTTAGACGAGTGTAAATCAACTGATTTTAATGCAATTCCGTTTGTTTCAAGATCTGAAAAAAATAATGGTGTTTCTGCTTTTGTTGAAAAATTAATTGATTTAGAACCAAATCCTGGGCACACATTATCAGTTGCTGGCGGGGGTTCCGTATTATCAACATTTTATCAACCAATACCGTATTATAGCGGAAGAGATTTATATGTTTTAATTCCAAGAATAGAATTATCTGTATTTGAAATGTTATTTTATGCAAAATGTATTTCTAGTAATAAATATAAATACAATTATGGTCGCCAAGCCAATAAAACATTGAGAGAAATTTTAATTCCCAAAACAATGCAAGATAGCGAAATTGCTTTTTTTTCAAAGATTAAAAACAACATTGAATCTAATATGAATCTAATATATCAAAATTTAAGAAATGAACAATAACAATATTCTTTCCCATAATATAATTTGGTTTTTAAGAGATGGTGAGACTAGTTTACTCCTTGATATTTGGGAAAATCAAATCAAAGAAAATATAATTTCTGGTTATTTGGAAGGAGAATTTGAGATAGAAATCAATAACTCAACGGACTCATTAATTTGGAGAATTGATAGAAAATAATAAATTTTCAGCCAGTGACCACGTTGAGAAATTAATTCCGAAATTTGAATTAAATAAATATCTTGCAATGTTTTTTGTTACCGTTTTAAATTTAGAACAATATCGCTATAATTATGGGAGAAAAGCAAGTCAGACAGGAATAAAGCAAATTTCAATTAAGTTACCAGCAAAAGATAATAAACCTGATTTTGAATATATGGAGAAATATATAAAAACGGTCAAATATTCAAAAGCATTGTAAATAAGGGCGATCGCACAACAACTAGCCTTTCGTTGCGGCTGAAAGCCGAGCAATTTAATCCTAAGTTTCTTGTTATCGAAAAGTTTTTGGCAAAATTTCAAATGTGTTTCTCTTCAATAAAAAACCCAAAAGTCTATCATCTATTCGTCTATCATCTATTCGTCTATCATCTATCCGTCTAACATCTATTCGTCTATCATCTATCCGTCTAACATCTATTCGTCTATCATCTATCCGTCTATCATCTATCCGTCTAACATCTATTCGTCTATCATCTATCCGTTTATTATCTATCCGTTTATTATCTATTATCTCAAAAAATAATTTCTTCTACAAACTATTTTTCAATAAACATTCTTATGAAACGGGTTCGCGTTAGGGATTGTAGTGGAAATCCTTTTGTTTTTTCTCAAAAAAAACAAAAGATTGTAACGAAAAGCCCGACCTGAAAGGGAACGCCCAAAAAAAAATTACTTTAGTAAATAATATCCTTTTTCGGAAATGGCGTGGAAAGGGATTTTTTCTTTTGCACAAGTTGCCTGCCACAATTTTACGGCATTTTTATAATTGTTTTTCGTGGCAATTATCAAATTTGGTCGAAAGGTTGCTAATAAGCGCTTTAAATTTATTTTAGGATTTTCGGTTAAAATTACGATATCCGGCGGGATGGTCGTTTTGTAAATTCCCAAACTATCCACCACTAAAATCTTTTTTCCAGATTGAAAATAGACATTTTGCATGGGAAAAACACCTATTGAATCCGTAAAAGTGCCGCGTTTGTAATTTGAAATCGCTTCTTTGTTGGCTTCAAAATGGTTGGTGAAGGCTTGTAAAACTTGCTTTTCTTTTATGATTATGGCATCGGATTTGGTGTTCAGAACAAGAAATTCGTCCGAAGTGTTTTCGCTTAATTTTGTGCCGAAATATACCAATTGAAAAATAAACAAACTCATTACAATATATTTAAAATTTTGAGCTGTTCGATGATACATCCAATAGGTAAAAAAACCAATACACAAGTATAAAAAAACCACCAAAAGCCCTGAAAATGAGATAGATGCAATTACAGCATTTTCAAAAGAAGCAATCCAATGGATGTAAACATTCATGATTTCAATGCAAAAAGAAAGCCATTTTCCTAGAAAAAGAGCTACAATTGGAATGGTAAAATTAAAAAATAAAACTACAATGCCACCCACTAAAATCACGGTTGATAAAGGAATAATCACAAGATTTGCTGCCAAAAACAACATAGGAAATTGGTTAAAATAATACAGCGTTAAGGGCAAAACACCCAATTGAGCCGCCAAGGAAACGGAAATGGTATCCAAAAAATAGCGTACAATTTTGTTTTCTGTAAAATAGAATTTCTTATAAAACGGTTGAAACACAACAATGGCAATAACCGCCGCATAACTCAATTGAAAACCGATGTCAAAAATCATTTTAGGAGCAAAAAGAAGCAACAACAAAGCGGAAACTGCGATGGCATTATAAATTGATTTCGACTGATTGAAATAGGCACCAATTGAAATAAAACTAAAAAGCGTAACTGCCCGAACCACCGAGGCAGGCAATCCCGTGAGTAAAGCAAAAAACCAAAGAAAAACCAAAACGAAAAGCAATTCCAGTTCTTTTCCAAACCGAATATTTCGTAAAGGTTTTACTAAAAATAGGATAAAAACATATAAAATGGAAATATGTAAACCCGAAATTGCCAAAATATGAATCACGCCAGCATTGGAATAATCCGCAATGGTTTCTTGGTCTAAAGTTACGCGTTGTCCTAATAATAAGGCATCAATAATGGCTTTCGTGGTGGCATCAAAATGATGAATTTCAAAACTTGAGCTTAATTTATTTCGCAAATTTTCCATAAAATAATCTATATTTTTATGGATTTGAACCGAGATTAGTTGGTTTTTGGCTGCATAAATTTGGTGTTTAATATCTTGTTTTTCCAAATAGTTAGCATAGTCAAATTGGTAGGGATTAAACGCTTTTGGAATGGGATAAATGGCGGCTTGCAAAAATAGTTCTTCACCGGCAAGCAGTTTTTTATTTGATTTTGATACATAAAGCAACATTTTTCCAGAAGCAATTGTGTTATTAAAAGTCTGAATTTCAATAAAATACTTGTTGTATTTCGAATTCGGTTTTAGAGAAGTTGTAACAATCGCCCGAATTGAATTTAGTGCTTCAAAATTGTTTTTTCCATAATAATTCGATTTATTTTCATCGGCGTGAACAAAGAAAGTTAGCATTCCCAAAAGGAGGGCAAGAACATAAGTTGCCATTCCTAAAAAAGGTTTTTGAAGCAGTTCTTTTTTTGCTTTTCGATATAAAAAAAGGAAGACAAAAAGTATTCCCAAAAAAGAGAGTACAAGTGAAACCCCTGAAATTTTGGCATAATATTCAATTACAATACCAATTGCAAAAAAAATAGTAATGGGAACTAAAGGGAATTTTACAAGTTTCAATTTTATTTATTTAAAGAATTTACTATTAATGTTGCGGTTTTTTCACTGGCACCAATGCCTCCTAATTTTTGTTTTAACTGTTCATAATTTTCAAACACATTTTTTCTATGTTTTTGATTAAGAATTAGTTGTAACTCATTTTTTAAATTATTGGTATTCAATTTATCCTGAATTAATTCGGTAACTACTTCTTTATCCATAATTAAATTCACCAAAGAAATGTACTTTAAAGTGATGATTCGTTTTGCAATTTGATAGGAAATCCAGCTGCCTTTGTAGCACACCACTTCGGGCACATTAAACAAGGCGGTTTCTAAAGTTGCAGTTCCAGAGGTTACTAATGCAGCGTGCGAATGGCTCAATAAATCGTATGTTTTATTGGAAATAAATTTCACGTTTTCGTTTTTCAGAAAGGGTTTGTAGAATGCAAATTCTTGGCTAGGAGCTCCTGCAATTACAAATTGATATTCAGGAAAATCGGTAACAATTGAAAGCATAATTGAAAGCATTTTTTCAATTTCTTGTTTTCTACTTCCAGGTAAAAGAGCGATTATTTTCTTGTTATCTAATTGATTATCAGCTAAAAATTGTTCTTTTGAAACGGTAGTTCTGTTTGAAATGGCATCTAATAAAGGATGGCCAACAAAATGTACGGGAAAATGATGTTTTTGTTCATAAAAATCTTTTTCAAAAGGTAAAATCACATACATAAAATCCACATCTCTTTTAATGGCGTGAATTCGGTTTTCTTTCCAAGCCCAAATTTGAGGAGAAATATAATAATGAGTTGGGATATTTCGATTTTTTGCCCAAGTTGCAATTCGCATATTAAATCCAGGATAGTCGATAAAAATTAGAACATCAGGCTGAAATTCCGAAATATCTTTTTTGCAAATGTTGATGTTATTTAAAATGGTTTTTAGGTTGAACAACACTTCCACGAACCCCATAAAAGCCAATTCTTTGTAATGTTTTACTAGAGTGCCTCCCGTTTTTGTCATCAAATCGCCTCCCCAAAACCGAATGTCAGCATTGCCATCTTTTTGATAAATGGCTTTCATTAAATTTGACCCATGTAAATCACCTGAAGCCTCTCCGGCAATAATATAATACTTCATTTTGTGTTCCTTTTAAAATTATAAGCCCCAAGAATTTAATTGTTGAATGGCATGATGTGCCGTTAAATCAAATTGAACGGGAACAATTGATACATAGCCATTTTCCAGAGCCCATTCATCAGTATCAGTGCCTTTATCTAGATTTACGAATTTACCAGTTAGCCAATAATAGTCTTTTCCTTGCGGATTTCTTCGTTTATCAAATTCTTCTTCCCAAATGGCTTTTGCTTGGCGACAAATTTTTATTCCATTTTTTATTTCTTTTGGAAAATTTACGTTTAAAATAACGCCTTCTGGCAAACCTTTTTCTAAGACGTGTTCTGTAATTTGCTTGATATATTTTTTAACTGGTTCAAAATCAGCATTCCAATCAAAATCACAAAGGGAAAATCCAATTGCAGGAATACCTTCAATCCCTGCTTCAACTGCAGCACTCATTGTTCCGGAATAGATTACATTTATAGACGAATTCGATCCATGATTAATTCCAGAAACGCATAAATCGGGTTTTCTTTTTAGTATTTCGTGTACGGCAATTTTTACACAATCAACGGGTGTTCCGCTACAACTGTATTCCGTTGAAAGCTCGGAATCTATTTTTACGTGTTCTAATTTTAGGGTGTTGTTTATGGTAATAGCGTGACCCATAGCACTTTGTGGACTATCAGGGGCTACAACTACTACATCGCCAATTTCTTTCATAACAGCAATTAAAGCTCGAATTCCTGGAGCAACGATACTGTCGTCATTGGTAACTAAAATCAGTGGTTTTGTCATGTTTTTCTTTTCGGCTAAATTACTAAATTCTATTTATTTAAGGAACAATAATTTTATTTTTATTTTTTAACAAAAAAATAGGTTTATAATTTGGATTGGCATGATTTTTATAGTAATTTAGTAAAAAAATTATTTAATGCAAACTATGTTGAAATTTATGAAAAGAAACTATAAAATAATTTTACTAATTACCGCATTATCAGCGGTATTATGGAGTTTTATTCCTAGTAAAAAAGCAGAAGACCCTGAGAAAGATAAGTTACTAGTTGAATTACTTGCGATGGTTTTAGAGCGTTTACATTATAGTCCGGTGGAAATTGATGATGCTTTTTCTGAAAAAGTGTATGCAAAATACTTGGATGGAATTGATCCTACGAAACGTTTTTTCCTTCAAAGTGATATCAATGAATTTAGTAAATATGAAACTCAAATAGATGATTTAATAAAGAGTAGTGATTTAACTTTTTTTAATTTGACCAATTCACGTTTAATTAAAAGAATGGAAGAATCAAGAAGTTTTTATAAAGAAATTCTTGGAAAACCTTTCAATTTTAATGAAAACGAATCTATTGATTTGGATTTCGAGAAGAGACCTTATGCTTCAAGCAAAAAAGAATTGCTAGAAAGATGGAGAAAACAACTTAAATTACAAGCGTTGTCTTCCATAACAGATAAGCAAAAATTAGAAGATGATAAAAAAGCTAAAGATGCAAAATATACACCGAAATCATTTGATAAAATTGAAGCTGAAGTGCGTGAAAGTAGCTTGAAATCTTTAAATGAATATTTTGATTTTATTGAAAAAGAACTTAATAGAAGCGATTGGTTTGCAATTTATTTGAATTCAATTGTGGAACGTTATGATCCGCATACTTTTTATTTTTCTCCGGACGATAAAGAAAAATTTGATGTAAGTATGAGTGGCACTTTTCAAGGAATTGGTGCTAGATTACAAAAGAAAAATGATGCTATAGAAATTTCAGAACTTATTTCAGGTGGTCCCGCATGGAGAGGTAAGGAGTTAGAAGCTGGGGATTTAATTTTGAAAGTAGGTCAAGGCAAAGAAGAACCCTTCGATGTTGCTGGAATGCGTCTTGATGATGTTGTTAAAAAAATTAAAGGACCAAAAGGAACTGAAGTACGCTTAACGGTTAAAAAAGTGGATGGTTCCATAAAAGTGATTTCTATTATTCGTGATGAAGTGGAAACAGAAGAAACGTTTGCAAAATCGTCAATTGTTGAAAAAGAAGGCAAGAAAATAGGAATTATTTATTTACCAAAATTTTATATCAGTTTTGAAAATAAATTAAACCGTGATGCATTTAAAGATGTTGCTATAGAAATTGAACGTTTGAAAGAACAAAATATCGATGGAATTGTAATGGATTTAAGAGATAATGGTGGTGGTTCTCTAGAAACTGTGGTGAAAATGGTTGGACTTTTCATTCCTGAAGGCCCTGTGGTTCAAGTGAAAGCACCTGGAAGAAAACCAGAAATTCTACCTGATCCTGATAAAAAAGTGCAATATGATGGTCCTTTAGTGGTGATGATTAATAATTTTTCAGCTTCAGCTTCCGAAATTTTTGCAGCTGCAATTCAAGATTATAAACGAGGGATTATCGTGGGTAGTAAACATTCTTATGGTAAAGGAACGGTGCAAAATGTGATTGATTTGAACCAATTTATTAGAGGAAATACATACGGCGATTTAGGTGCTTTAAAAACAACGATTCAAAAATTTTATAGAATTAATGGAGGTTCAACGCAGCTTGAAGGCGTAAAAAGTGACATCGTTTTCCCCGATAGATATTCGTATTTAGACATGGGTGAACGTGATGAAGACAGTGCGATGCCATGGGATAAAATTGAACCTGCACAGTATTCGCAACTCAACTTGGCTTTTGATGCAATCATTGGAAATGCAAATAAACGAATTGCGGAAAACCAAATCTTTAAATTAATTGACGAAAATGCAAAATGGATTTTTGAAAGAAAAGATCAAAACACATATAGTTTGAACTTGAATGAATTTAAAAAGCAAAGTGCCCTTGTTGATGCAAAAGTTAAAAAGTTTAAAGCCATTTCAGAATATAATAACAATTTGAATTTCAAATCGTTGCCTTATGAAGTTGCACTTTTTGAAAAAGACACGTTGCTGAAACAAAAAAGAGTTCGCTGGCATGAAGATTTGCAAAAAGATGTTTACATTCAGGAAACCGTGAATATTATTTCGGAAATGAAACTAACAAAAAAAACAATTGGAAAGGAAACGCCTAAATTTAGTATGAATTAACTAAATTAGAAGTAACTCAAGATGAGGTTGGATAAAAAGATTTTTTTGTAAAACGGACTATTTTTTAGCTGTATAGTAAGGTGTATCCTTTTTTTATAGCCGAATATGGAAAGTACTAAACAGAAATCCCTTTTTTAACAACCTCATTTTTTATCTTATTTAATCGGCTATTTTAGGTCTAATTGGTTTTAAAACAAAAAATAATAAATTTAAAAGAATTAATAGTACATTTGTATCTCAATTTTTATACCTATGCAACATTTAAAAGGATTTTCTAAATTATCAAAAACAGAAAAAATAAACTGGATTACGCAAACCTATTTTCACAACCCAGCAGAAGCAAAAGAAACGTTGGTAAAATATTGGAATTCAGATAAAAACCTTCAAAAATTGCATGATGAATTTATAGAAAATACGATTACAAATTTCTATTTACCATTGGGTGTTGCTCCAAATTTCAACATCAACAATAAACAGTACACGATTCCGATGGCTATCGAAGAAAGTTCTGTTGTGGCGGCGGCTGCGAAAGCTGCTAAATTTTGGGGTGAAAGAGGAGGCTTCAAAACAACAATTTTAAATACAGAAAAAATTGGACAAGTACATTTTTTATTTAATGGAAATTTCGATAAATTAAGTCTTTTTTTTAACACAATAAAACAACATTTTTTTACGGATTCACAGTCTTTTACCAAAAACATGGAACAACGTGGAGGCGGTATTATTGATTTAGTATTAAGAGATAAATCAGCTGAAATTCCAAATTATTTTCAAATTCATGCCACTTTTAACACAAAAGACAGCATGGGTGCAAATTTTATCAATACATGCTTGGAACAATTTGCTAAAACACTTCAAAGTCAGGCTTTTAATTATTCCGATTTCACAGATGATGAGAAGAATATCACCATAATAATGAGTATTTTGAGTAATTATGTACCCAATTGTTTGGTGAGAGCTGAAGTTTCATGTCCGGTTGCGGAACTTGCGGACGATAAAAGCATGAACCCCGAAGAGTTTGCTAATAAATTCTTAACGGCCGTAAAAATAGCTGAAATTGAACCTTTTAGAGCAGTAACACACAACAAAGGAATCATGAACGGAATTGATGCCGTGATTCTTGCCACTGGAAATGACTTCAGAGCTGTTGCCGCCGGAATTCATGCTTATGCTGCCAAAAACGGAACGTATCAAAGTCTTTCTCATGCCAAAATTGAAAACGGAATTTTTACCTTTTGGCTCGAAATTCCGCTCGCAATTGGGACTGTTGGTGGGCTTACTTCTTTGCATCCGTTGGTGAAATTCTCGCTTAATTTACTCCAAAATCCTTCTGCTGAAGACTTGATGCAAATTGTTGCCGCAGCTGGATTGGCCCAAAATTTCGCAGCTCTAAAATCCTTAACAACAACAGGAATTCAACAAGGACACATGAAAATGCACTTGATGAACATTTTAAACCAACACCAAGCAACAAAAGAAGAGAAGCAAAAAGTACTCGATTTTTTCAAGGAAACCACCATTTCTCATAGTTTAGTAATTGATTATTTAGAAAAAATTAGAAGTTAGTTTCTTTTTTAAAGATATTTATGCAAAAAAAAACTTTTTATAGCAACGGAAAACTATTACTCACAGGAGAATATCTTGTTTTAGACGGAGCAAAAGCACTTGCAATTCCAACCAAGTTTGGACAAAATTTAATCATTAATGAAATTGAAGCAGCACTACTAAAATGGTCTAGTTTTGATTCCGATGGGCGTTTATGGTTTCAAAACGAGCTTTCTTTTGATGAAATTTACAATAAAACTCCAAGTGATGATGCGGTAAAAAACATCTTACTTGAAATTTTACATGAAGCTTGTTTGCAACAACCAAATTTCTTTAAAAACCACGGTTTTGAATTGGAAACCCATTTGACATTTCCAAAAAATTGGGGACTTGGTACTTCTTCCACCTTAATTAATAATATCAGTCAATGGTTTGAAATTGATGCTTTTCAATTGTTATATAATAGTTTTGGAGGTAGTGGTTATGATATTGCATGTGCGAAGAGCGATCAACCCTTAGTGTTTCAATTGCAAAACGAAGTACCTCATTATGAAGTAGTTCCATTTTACCCCGTGTTTCACGAACAGCTTTATTTTGTGTATCTCAACCAGAAACAAAACAGCAAAACAGCAATCACAAACTACATTACAAAACGGCACAAAACAAACGCTGTTTTAAAACAAATCGACACCATTACGGAGCAAAGCATAAAATGCAACAGTAGCACAGAATTTGCCAAATTGATGCAAAAACATGAATATTTACTCAGTGAAGTTTTAGAAATGGAAACCACTCAGGAGCGATTATTTCCTGATTTTAAAGGTATTATTAAGAGTTTAGGTGCTTGGGGAGGCGATTTTGTATTAGTAATTTCAAAAGAAAATCCAAAAGACTATTTTGCAGAACGAGGTTTTACCACTTTTTTCAAATACCAAGACATGGCAAAATAACGTTGGGTTTTCACGGATTTTCTGAAATAAATTGGGTAAAATCCGTGCTAATCTGTGGAATCCGTGGCTTTTAAAAAAATAAAATAGTTCAGTTTATGAGTGTATTCCTTTATCAGCAGACCCTAATTAATCCTTTTCAAGGCAAAACCACACCAGAAATAATGGGTTACGACTTCTTTTTTGGCGGTTTTAAGGAAGGTGCGTTTTGTATTAAACACCATTAAATTACTATCTAACTGTTTTCATTTAGTATATAATGTGTACTTCTACCACCCGAAATGGCTTTAATTAATATGCCTTTGTTTACTAAATCATTGATATCTCTTAGTGCCGTATCTGTTGAAGTTTTTGTCATTTTTGCCCATTTACTTGTATTCAAATTTCCTTCAAAATGATCCATTAGTTTAGAAAGCATCAAATGCTGCCGTTCATTGCTTATCAAACTAGCGTACTTAACCCAAAAACGATGCTTTTTCACGACTTTGCCCACAATGGTTTCAGAGGATAGAATACTATTTTTTAAACATTCTAAAAACCAGATAATCCACTCTGTTATATCTAAATTTCCTTTTTGAGTTCTTTCAAGTAGGGTATAATATCTTTTCTTTTGTTTGTTAATTTCAGTTGACATGCTATAAAATCGCTGATTTACACCATCTGCTTTTGAAAGTTGCCTATCCGTTATAGCTCTTGCAATTCTTCCATTTCCATCGTCAAATGGGTGGATTGTGATAAACCACAAGTGTGCAATAGCAGCTTTTAGTAAGGGTTCTAAGTTTTGCTCTTCATTATACCAGTTTATAAATTGTTCCATTTCAGTTGCTAATAGAGCTGCATTTGGAGCTTCGTAATGGATTTTTTCGTTACCCATTCCTCCCGAAACTACTTGCATCGCACCTGAACGCCATTTACCTACTTCAATTTTATACATACCGCTTCTTCCTGTTGGGAATAGTGCTGCATGCCATCCAAAAAGGCGTTCTTCGGACACTTTTTTATTGTTGTTTTGTGTTGCATCTAGCATTAATTCCACAATTCCATTAACATTTCTATCGGAATGTGCTACACCCGAATAGTTCAATCCAAGACGAGTTGCAATCGAGGAACGAACCAATTCCGGGTTGAGTATTTCCCCTTCTATTTCAGAGGTTTGAATAACATCATGAATCAAAGTTTCCAAATTGGCTTCCTCTTTTAATTGAAATCCTAGTAACTCTATCTTTCCAAGAAGTTTACCTTGCAAGTGGCAAACTTCACTTAAAAGCGAATTAAACGCGAGCTCATCCCAATGTAAATGAGGCCAATTTTTCAGTTGATGTATATAAATTGCCATTTCTTTTTTCATTGATGCGGTAAATATACAACTTATTCCCCGCAAATTATGCGGTGAATAGTAAATTTATTCCCAGCATAATTCAAATTGCTTCCCGAAAAAGGTTGCTTTTTATTTTCTAGTAGTTCTAAAATGTGTATGTTTATTGTTTTGAATTTGGAAGGATATGTTTGCTTAATTTCAATTTACGTTTAAGTTAGTGATAATTAAGACAAGTTGTTTTGTTTCACAAGGTTGAAGGTGATTTCAAAATAGTTGTTCACTTTTAATCCCTTTTTTTGATTTTATTTTCAAGCCACATCAATTCTAGATACATCTTGTTGGCTTATAATTTTTTATAAAAGAGAATTGAAATAGTGGTTTATATAAAATGTTTATTATCATTTTTCATAGGTTAGCAGTATTGTAATATAGCATTTTACTTATTGTATATGGTGTAAGGTAAGTGATTTTGATTTAAAGCCTCTTGTGTTTTTTCTTGACCATAAAAACGAATAATTTCATTTATTTCGGTTTCATTGCCTCTTTCAAATATACGTTGAATAACAGCTCTGTATTGTTTTGACCAGTCTATTTTATCAATATCGGTATCCCAAAATAATGATTTTCTCAATTTTGATAGGTTAGGAGCGATTTGTTTTAATTTGTTTTTCTCTTCATTTATATCAAAATAAGTTTGAAGTAGTGCTAAAGTTCCTTCTTCTAAACCTAGTTTTTCTTCAATCTTTAATGCTAATGCTGTGTTTAATTTTCTTTTGCCTTTAGTAATGGCATTTAGCGTTTGCGGATATTCACCTATAGACAGGGCAAAAGGACGCTGATGGAGTTCTCGTTTTTTAAATTCACGCTCCAAAATGATACCAGGATGTATTCCTTTATATTTTTCTAATTCAAAACTCATGATACATACGTAAACAAATTTGTTTATATATTGCAAAAATGTTACCAGAGTTTTTAAATTCTATCTAATCACCGCATAATTTTATTGAAATGCTATTTTTACCGCCATAGCAGTAATTAGGTCTTTGATATGATTTTTTTATCAAAATAAATAGCTTTCGTGTTTATTTTACCGCTATAGCAGTAAAAAAGTAATTTTTTTCCTTTTTTCATGCTTTTGTGTTGTTAAATTACTTATTTTTACCGCTTAAACAGTAAAAAATGAATGATTTCGATTTAGGTACTTTAGTAAAAGACCATCGTAAAAAAGCAGGACTTACACAGCTAGAGTTAGCCAACTTGGCAGGAGTAGGGAAGACCACTGTTTTTGATATTGAAAAAAACAAAGAAACTGTTCGTTGGAATAATCTTATGGCAGTACTCCAGGTTTTAAATATTAAAGTTGAATTTAAAAGTCCGCTAACTAAATAGTTATGAGAAGAGCAATTGTAATGGTTCATGGAAATAGAGCAGGAGTGCTGACTGAAATTTCTCCAGCTGAATATTATTTTGAATATGATGAAAAATATGAGGGTGAAGCGGTTTCTTTGACAATGCCTTTAAATAATAAAAAATATGGTTATAAATCCTTTCCACCATTTTTTGAAGGATTATTGCCTGAAGGCATAATGTTAGAAGGTTTATTACGCATAGCGAAAATTGATAAAAAAGATTATTTCTCACAACTAATTACAACGGGCAACGATTTGGTGGGTTCAGTAACGGTTAAATCAGTGGAAGATGAATAGATGTCCAATTACATACGAGTTATGTGGTAACGATAAATACAGTGAAAAAGGACTTCGAATGATAGCCCCTAAATTGACTCAATTAAATGATTTACCTTACCACTGCTGCTGAACTTCGACAAGAAGCCGCAAATAGAGCAAAAAAGCTATCTATTCAAGGTGTTCAGCCCAAGTTGAGTGCTACAATTTCAGTTGTTGAGCAAGAATTTAAAATTGTTGACCAATTTGGAACCTATATTATTAAACCTCAAAATGATTTATTTCCTGAATTACCCCAAAATGAAGATGTAACTATGCGAATGGCAAAAGTGTTTGGGTTAGATGTTCCCTTTCATGGAATGTTATATGCTAAAGATGGTAGTTTATCTTATTTCATTAAACGTTTTGACCGTTATGGAAAAGGTAAAAAAATCGCAACCGAAGATTTTGCACAATTAACAGGAAATACAAGAGATACAAAATATAGTTTTACGATGGAGAAACTTGTTCCGGTAATTGATGAGTTTTGTTCGTTTCCTGCAATTGAAAAAGCTGATTTTTTTAAAAGAATACTTTTCTGTTATGTTACAGGTAATGAAGACATGCATTTGAAAAACTTTTCATTGATTACCAAGAATGAGAAAACAACATTAACTCCGGTGTATGATTTTTTAAATTCTAGTATTGCAATTAAAAATCCTGAAGAAGAAATTGCATTAACCTTAAAGGGAAAGAAAAGTAACTTAAAAGCTTCTGATTTTATAGATTATTATGCAAAGGAGAGATTACAACTTAATGAAAAAATAATTGCGACTATCCTAGAACAAATGCACAATGCCATTCCTAAATGGAAAGAACTACTTGAAATTTCCTTTCTTTCAGATGATATGAAAGAGAAGTTTTTGGGTTTGTTGGATGTGAAGACGCAAATGTTTAAATAAAAATGAGAAGATATTATATTTTCACCCAATTTTTCAAGAAGTAATACTTTTTTGCTGGTTTTAACGATGGTGTATTTTCTGGTGTATTTTTGTTGTCTCGTTGGCGTTGGTCTGGTTTGCTGGTAGATGTTGCAATTCGTTTTGGTCTTGGTTTTAGTGGCATAGTTTTGGTTTTTTGTTGTTTACTTATTTATTACGAAAGGATTCGCGCACGATTGGGGCTTTTTTAGAACACCTAATTTATTTTTTTAGCAGCACACAACCACATTCCAACACCCATTTAGTCCTGCTATCGCCTTTATCTTACTCCGTAAACTACGCAAGGATATCGGTTCTTTCAGGGCTATACTTGACATGTAGTTTTTAGTTGACTTTTTGTGAAAACGCAAAATTGAAAAACATCTTTATAATAGTAACCACACGAAAGGATTCGTGCGGTAGCGGGGGGGATTTTTGGTTTTTAAGATTTAATTTGTTTGTTAAAGAAATTACAAATAAAGTTTCCTTATACTTGAGCTTATGTATTTAATTAAAAGTTGATCTTCCATATAACTACTTTTTATTTGAATGTTTTTTTTTCATTAACAATTATATTAATAGTTTCTGTTTCCACCGATATTTTATCTTTTTTATCAGAAGTCACTGGATTAAAAATTTGAACTAATGCAAATATTAAGAAAATTAAAAATAGAAGAGACAAAATCCATTTTAATATTAAAACTAAACCTTCAAGTTTCTTTATTTTAGTCCATATCTTTATAAAATCTTCTTCAAAATCAGCATAAACTTTTTCATAACCATTTTTAATTTCATCCTCTTCTTTCTTTACATCTGATTTCAAACAAAAAATATTATAATCTGTTATAGATAATACTTTAAAAGCAATTATTGTGTAGAGTAAATATGTAATTAATATCAAAAAAAGTATTAAAGGTTTATCTTTCACTTGATAACTAGCAAACGCTGTTGTTCCGAAAGTTAATGGAAATGAAAAAATTTGTTTACTTACTGTATCTATACTCTTTTCTAGACTTTCAAAATATTTATTTCGCTCTTCTTTAAATTTCGATTTTATTTTATCGATAGCAAAATCTAAAACATAACTTTCATAATCTTTTGCCGTTACATTAAGTAATATTTTTAAACTTTTAGTTAACTCAAAAAATCTGTCTTTAATATCCGTACTATGTATGCTGTTTATGATTACATCTTTGAAAAATTGAATAAATTCTTTTTTTACAAATTCGGTTTTAAGCTCTTCTATAAATGGTTTAATATCTTCATTCGAAATTTTTCTTTTTTCAAGTAAATTATATCCAATATGAAAAGTACCTCTCTCTTTTCCAATTATTACAAATTGCTTACTTAAATTATCATGATAAGGTGTAAACTCATTTTTTGAAATTAAAAACTCTTGTAATTCTCTATGCTGAACATAGTTGAATATATCTGCTTTTTCTATTGTAAATTCTTCATCAATCTCTTTGAATAAAATCTTTGTATCAAAATCAAGTATTATAATATTGGAACTAGTAAAAGCCTCTTTGTAATATTCGTAATCGCGTAAATAATTTTCGTAATCGAAATAGAAAAAAGTTTTCTTTAATTTACAACTAGTAAGTTTTGTTTCTATTTCACCGTTAAGTAACTCATTAATGTTTCTAAAAATCTTTTTTACTATTTCTAGACTTGAGTGATAATCATTTTCAATCTTAAATCTCAAATTACTACCATCAAATACCAATGAATTCTTTGCAATATTATTATTTAATATCGAAATAAATTCGTTTATAGTAGTTTTAAGAGTTTCGTTGCTGTTCATATTGCTTCTTTATCTGTTCAACTAATTTTTTCGATTTAATAATTATTGTTTCACCATCTGCTTTAAATTCTTCGGAGTTAATTTTAAAATAATCAACATTTAGAGTTATCCCTGGTATTGTTGCAATAATTGTTACCAACCCTTTCCATCTTTTGCTATCTCTTTTGAATTCAGGATCAATAGTCAAATCATTATTTACAGCAAATTCAAAAAACTTATTTTCGTTTTCTTCACCATAAAATTGTTTACCCAAATCCCTCATGTTTATTATCTTATCTTTTCTCAAATTTACACTATCATATACTGCTTTTTGAAAACTACTTCTTGAAAACATTTCCTTTCCACCTTCATCTGTTGGAATATCTATTGTTTTTATTATTGCAACAAAACTTGCAGTGTTTTTCGAATTTTTAATTAAACCACCAGCAGAAACCCAATCAATAAAATAACCTGATGCTATTCCATCCTTTTGTGTTGAGATTATTGCTAAATAATTTTTGTTCGGATCGTTCGCTAAAAATAAATCATAATTCAATCTAAATGCCATTGCAATTTTATCAATATTTATATTTTCAGTTCCATCAACTTTGAACACATTTCCTTGTTTAAAAATGTTTATTCCATTTTTCTTTCTTAATAGTACAACAGATATATATCTTTTATTTACAACTTCATAATCGACAAAAAGATAATATCCTCCAGTAGCAAAAGGTTCTTTTTCTATCTTTGATTTTAAATCATCTAAGCTCTTAGAAAACGTGTAGAAATCATCATTTTCATTAGAAGAAAGATAATCATTAAGTGAATTTGTAAATAAATTTGTCTCATTGTCTTTAAACCTTGTATTCTTTAAAGAAGGACTTTCAGAAATTGATTTATGTATTTCATTGACTAACGAATTTGAAAATTCATCAACAACTAAAATTTGATCAGAATAATCAATATTTACAACTTCTGTTATGTTCGCTTCTTTTTCAATGTAATGTATTGTGTAATTATTTATTTTAATTTCCATTTTAAAATTATTTTCGTGTAATTTAAGTTTTTTGTATTGATAGTAATCGCTTTACATTTTCTTTTTTCAGGAAACCAAATTTTTCCCAAAATTTTTATCTTTTTTAAATTCATAACTAACTCCCCTCTACAATCCCAATCTCCTCCTCACTCAACCCATACAACTCATAAACCATTTTATCAATAGCATTATCAGTTGCATCGATTTCATTTTTTAAAGCCAAGGCTTTTTTGCTTTCTTGCATGAATTTACTTTTTACTTTTCTTCTCCTTCACAAACAACCCCGCAGTATATTTCTCATACAACTCAAACAAAAACTCCATGCGTTTGGCTTCGCTGGTGAAGACTTGTTTGCTGTAGGCGGCATCAACGGCTTTGTCTAATTCGTTGTGGGCTTTTATTAGGGCTGGTGGCATTTTGCCAACGTCATACATTTTTCCTAAAGGACAATCCAAAATTTCTTTTCTAATAGCAATCACTTTTTCAGCTTTTTCTTCAATTGTTTTTATTTGTTTTTCAGAAGGTTGCTCTGGCCATGGATAGTTATTATATACAACTTCGTTGGAATATCTATATCGGCTCTCTAATCTTCCACATACTTGATTTACCCAAGCCATGTGCATTGTAGATTGAAGAACACCAAAATGATATAAAGTTGCATTTGCAACGCTTAAACATGTGTCGCCTACAATTGAGTCTTTGTCGAAAAACCCCATTGGAATTATTTTTCTGTTTTCTGATGAAACCCTGGGAATCAATATATAATTATCTTTAGGCTGTCTAATTTCACCAAAAAGAGAAGGAAAAAGGGCTAATTTTTTTGTTGCTTCTCTTATACTGTTTTTTCTCAATTTTTCAATTTCTCTAACTTTATTTAGTGCAATTGGCATAAAATCCCAATCTTTTGGGTTTACATTTTCAAACCAATAACAATACTTTTTTTGACCACTTAAAAATTCTAGAGCACCAATAAATGGTTTGACAAACTCAAATGATTTTGGCTCTTTTCTCTGAACATCATCTTTTTCACTTTCACTTAAAATCAGATTTCCGCCATCATTAGGCATACTTCCAAATGAAATTTCTGGAACATTACAAATGGGTGTTCTTCTTTTTTCAATAAAAATATCTTTTGCATCAACTAGATACGGATTAATGTTTTTTACTTGAACGGCTTGTGGTTCTCCTTTGATGTCTTCGTATTCAAATAAAATTTTGTTTTTTGAATCAAAATTTGCAAAACCAACAATAATGCAATAAACGGCAGCGTTGCCCTTAGCTTCGTTGCTCCATTTAAAAGTTTTATGAGCAAAATGTAGTTTTACTCCATATTTATGAATCATTTGCCCCCACAAAATACTCGTCTGTTCCCCTTGAACAACAGAATTTGTTGAAACAAATGCCGCTTTTGTTGTAGTGTGTTGAATATACTTTGCCGCTTTTAAATACCATCCCGATACATAATCTAAAACACCACAGCCTTTACTATTGTTAAATTCTTTAATGATTTGATTTCTTTGCAATTGACTCATAACTTTTGACCCAATAAAAGGAGGATTTCCAATGATATAATCGTATCGATTTTTTTCTTTTTCATAGTGCGGTGGAAAATCTTCTGTACTTACTATTTCATGTGCTTCTTTTGTAATTACGTTAACCGTGCCATATTCTGCAATAGGTTCATTAAGTATTTTAAAGTTAAGTTGATCCGCTTTTAATGTAATTTCATCTACAATTTTTAGGGTTCCCCAATTTATTTCTAATGCATCGCCATGCACAATTTTCGCTGATTTATTCAACGGCAAGCGAGCAAAGTATTGTCCGAATTCATTGCTAATGAGCATGTTCATTTGGTGGTCAATCAACCACATGGCTACTTCGGCAATTCGTGCTGGAAATTCTTCGTATTCAATGCCATACATCATATCTACATCGAGAAGCATAATTTCTCGAACATCCAAAATTCCTTGCCCAGATTTGAATAAAGCTCGTAAAATTTCTAATTCTAACAATCGTAATTCACGATAAGTAATGACCAAGAAATTCCCACAACCACAAGCGGGGTCTAAGAATTTAAGTTGGCTAATTTTTTTGTGGAATTCGGGTAATTTGTTTTTATTTCCTTTGATACTTTCAAATTCTGCCCACAATTCATCTAAAAACAACGGCTTAATCAGTTTTAAAATGTTGCTTTCGCTAGTGTAATGTGCACCTAAATTTCTTCGTTCTTTAGGATTCATAACACTTTGAAACATAGAGCCAAAAATAGCTGGCGAAATTTTACTCCAATCGATGTAACAACATTCTAGCAAGGCTTGACGCATTTTGGTATCAAAACTTGCCATAGGTAAAATTTCTTCAAACAATTTTCCATTTACATAAGGGAAATCGTTTAATTGCTCGTCCAAATTCTTGAAACGTTTGTCTTTTGGAGTATTTAAAACCTGAAACAATTCTTGTAATTTCGATGCTAAATCGCTACCATCTTCTGCCGTTCGTTGATCAATAAAGTCTTGTAATTGTTGTTTTTCAAAAATGGTGGTGTCTTCGGCAAACAAACAGAATAATAACCGAACCAAATATACTTCAAGCGGATGTCCTACATAACCAATTTCTTCTAATCGGTCGTGGAGTTTTCCCATTAATTCGGCTGCTTTTATGTTGGCTGGGTCTTGTTCTTTAAGAATTTGTTTTTGATAACCCAATAAATAATTAAAATACCGCACATTCAAAACCAAATCTTTCAATAAAAATGTATGCGTGGTTTGCTCTTCGGTATCATAAAGGCGAAAGTTTTCAAAATCACTAACCAATATATATTTTGGTAATTCAAATGCTTTCAATCCGTGGGTATATTCTAAAGCTTGTTGAAAGGCTTTGTCTAGGTTTTTACCCCGACTTTTCATTTCCACCAAAATTGTTCCCTTCCAAAGCAAATCGATATAACCATCGGCATCGGATAGCTTTTTAACTCGATGTTCAAACGTTCCAATTTTTTTTCTGGGAATTCCAAAAACTTCAAAGAAGGCATCCAAAAAGGGTTTAGCATCCGCTTCTTCATTGGTGGTGTCTTTCCATTCATTGGAAAATTTTACTGCTCTTTCTTTTATTTCGTTCCAGCTTAGTGCCATTTGTTTTTATTATTTATTTATTTATTGTAAATTATTTTTTAAACATAAGTAGAAAAAACTACCTAAAAAACTCCCCTTGATATTGTTCTTCTTTGCTATTGCGAATGTTTTCCTGAATAGTAGGATTCAAAAAGTGATTGGCATATTTTTTATACGCAGATGCCACTTTAGAAGGATCTACTTGTTTGCTATACTTTAGAAGTACCGATTTTTGAAATAAGGCCATTGCTTGTTTTTTTTGATGTTATTTATTTAAAATAGCGTTACTTACTAAAAATGAATTGGTAATGGTAACTGGTAGCACTACAAATTTTCATTTTAATACCTCTTTCAAATAAACCACAAATATAAAAAAAATTAACAAACAAAACCATAAAACTTATAATTGGTATTGAAATATCGTAATAAACGTATGAAAAATAAGTTTTTGATTTGGTTTTTTTGGGGATTGGAATGGGGAGATGGGTTGCTGTTTTCTTTTAATAGTTTTTTTCATAAATATTGTAACTATAAACAACGGGATTTTAACAATAATAAATTTTGATATAGTTGCAAATCAGTAATTTTTCAGCAGCCACTATGCAGCGGATTCGATTATTAAAAGTTCCATAATATAATTTTTACTTCTTTCGGAAGTCAATAAATCAGGCAATGAAATTAATATTTTGGAGACAAAATGGAAACGGCCTTTTTAAATTCCATTTAGGATTTATCTAATACCATTAAAAAAACAACTAAATCCATTGTTGTATTTGATGAAGGAATTAACTTAGAACATGAAATCTTATTAACATTTTAAAATATAAGAAACAAATAGCTTATTTGAGAATAATTTCATCGTTTGAAGATTTATGCTCCTTGTTTAATGCCTTGATTGTTAATATTTTTCACTTCTGAGTGTTTGCAACTCAAAAGGATTAAGCCAAAAATAAATAGGTGGAGTAGCTGCTATATAATTACTTTTTGAAAGAGGGTATCTGCTTTATTGTGTCTTTTGTGAAATAAAATATACCTTCTTTTTCCTCAAAACAGTTTTTGTTAAGGGCTACAAGATGTTTAGAATATAAATCTACCTGGCCTGAATAATTACTTTTAATATCCGTTGGATTTTTGTCAAAAATGACTTTAACAACATCATTAATTTTTGAATTATAAGTTATGTTTTTTGCAATAATTTTATAATCATTTTCATTTAACTTAGAATTTGGAATAGGACTTAAATCTTCTAGTTTTGTATGCACTGCTGGGGTTGTACTAGGTTCTTGTGGAATAGAATTTATTTGTTCTTGATTTCGAATTACTTCAGTTTTAGTTTCTGAATTAGGTACAAAAAACAAAAAATAAATCCATGAACCAAGGAGCAAAAAAGCTAAAATTAATGCTGTAACTTTGTATGTTTTTGTTTTATAAATTTTGTCTCCTCCTTCTTCTCTTCTTCTATGTCCACTTCTATGCTCAAATTCTTGATGTTGTGGTTCTATATGTAAATTTCCCTTCGGTTTTGGTTTAGAAATAGCTGATATTATATAATTTGGTCTTTTCAGGTCACCAATTCCTTTGTTAAATAGTGATTTATTATTATTATGTATTCGCTTTACTTCCTCTAATTTACTATCGTTATTCTTTAGTTGATTTATTAAAATAGTAGCTTTACTTAAAAAATCATCATAAAATTGGGCTATTTTATTGACTTCTTCTTTAGACTCTTTTAGTATTCTACCATTTTCATGGTGAATTCTTTCATTTTGATCAATTTGACTGTTAAACTCCTCAATAGTCCTGTTTTTATAATCAAGAATAGTTTGAACCTCTGTTTTAAATTCTGTTATTGATTGTTCTCTTTCTCTTTTTCTTTCCTCAACTAAAGCATTTATCTCTTTTTCAAATTCTCTTTTTTCACCAACATTTTGTATTAATTTAAAAATTCCTTTCTGATGAACAAATTCAGCGACTTCTTGACTATCTGTAAAATAAATTGTCTCATAAACATTCAATAAATCTATTGACTTCGAAAAAAATTGATTCAAATTATTTTCGTCTATATTGCAGAATACAACCAAGAAATTATCCGTGTTTTGTCTAAAATTTAAATTTTCAATTTCACGTAAGTGGAACTCAATTTTATCAAAATCTTTCGGCTTAACAACAGAAAACTTATCGGAATGATTTACTGAGATTGTATCATTTGCTACATTCTTAGTGATTAATTGGTTATGGAACTCGTTCAATTGTGCTATTGTAATGTGTTCCTTAGCAATTTTATTGGTGTATAAAATGCTTGACCCGATGAAAGTACCCGACCTGTCTGAATTTTGTTCCCTAGCAAATGTATAAATGGAGTAAGCAATGGTATTAAAACCATTTGCATATTCTTTTCTAATAGAATATAGTTTACTTTTCGGGAAAAGCTTAATTGCATTGGTATTTAAGTCAAATGTTTTGATTTTACTTACAACATCTCTATTGTTAGTAAACCAAAAAGTTTGCTTAAAGCCATTAGGATTTCCAAATGTTCCAAATGCTGAAATAAAATAATCTTTGTTCATCAATTTGTAAAACTAAATTTAATTCTTTCCCAAAAAGTACCTTCATAATCCAAAGGATAACCTGTTATATTTTCGTATAACCAGTTAGATAATACACCGGCAGTGTCAAGATTTAAAAGAGTGATTTTTTGTTTTCCTTCTCTACTTTCAACATTTCCGATTGTATAGAAAGTCTTGCTTAATTCATTAGCATCAAATCTTTGGCTAGTCCGTCTTAAATTATTTATTATGAAGTTGTCTAATTCTTCTGGGCTTTCTACATCCATTCTGCCAGACAAATCCCATTTAGAAATTACTAAAAAAATATTTACAGGTCTCAAATTCTTGCCTTTTCTTTCAAGTTCATCAAGAAATTCATTTATTAATGTATCGTCTTGGTCTGCTGTATCGTAACTTGTTACTATAATGAAGGTTAAAGGTACATTTGAGCTTAAATATTTTGAAATATGGCTTTGAAAATTTCCTCCTCTTCTGATTGCTCTAAGGTCTTCGCCAGAAGCTTCTAAAAAAGTCAAATTTACAGGTGGAACTTTTTTGGATTTGTTATTTGGTTCAAAAACTAAATCAATTTCAAGTACTTTTCCAACGGTTGTTCTTTCAGGTAAATAGCCTTGCCTAATGTTTTCATAAAAGTCGTATAGAAGAGTTTGAACTTCTTGAGTATTTGGGGTGCCAATTATCGGTCTTAAAACTCCAACTTGCGAACTTAAGTGATATAATAAAGATGAAAGTATTACTGATTTGCCAGATTGTGGATTTCCAAAAAAGAAAACAAAATTACTATCTCTGTTTTTTATTTCATTAGTTGCTGTTTTTGAAAGTGGAACAGAACTTCTTTGGTTTTCTTCGCTAGTATCTATTGATAATGGTTTTAATATTTCTGAGTCATCAAGCGATAAGGGCTTTAATTCTTCATTTTCGTTACTCATAATTGTAAAATTATTTCGTTATTAATGTTTTTCCAACTCTTTTTGTTCCAATTACACTTCCTGAACTACCATTTCTTTGGTCGTTAGGCATTAATAAAATAATAATTAAAATACCAAAATCAAGCAAAATACAACCAGCAAAAACCACAAAAGCAAACATTCCAAAATTTTTAATTGCATGATCAAACGCATAACCAATCTTTCCAACTTCTTGAGTTTTAGAAAGTGATGGACTAAACCGAAATTTATCGTCACCTAAAATTGTTTGTCCTCTGTTGCCTAGTTTATTGTATTCTGTTAAAGCTTTATCAATTTGTCCTTGAGCCATTTCGTCAATTTCATTTTTAGGTAATAATAATAGACTTTGTATGTCTTTATTCCATTTTAAAACAGCATAATTAATGTCTTCTTTTAATTTTTTTTCATCAGGAGATAGATTTTCAATTTTTTGTATTATTTGTTGTTCATATCTGTCTGCTAAATCAGCGTAGCCTTGCGCATTATTACTAATTGGAGTTAAAGGAGTTAATTTGCTATCTAATTTTTTTTCAATTCTTGCTAAAATTATATTTGTTTGTTCACCTTTTCCTTGGTTTTTTGGATCAGTAATTTGCATTCTTAAACTATTTATTTCTCCTACAATTTCTTGTCTTGTTTTTGGGTCCGCAACTGAGTAGTTTAATTTTGATTCTACATTTGTTTCAAGTTCATTAAATTTTTCATTAATATCCCGTAATTCAGTTGTATATATGTCAGTTCTCATAAATCTTGTGTACAATGCATTGAAATTTGCAACAAAACAAAATGCAGCAAAGAAAAAATAAATCGTACTTAACCCCGTAGAAGAGCCTCCTCTTAATTTTATAAGCCGAATTTGCCAAAGTAAAAAGAGTAGAATTAAAGACAATACTAAAGCTATAACGACTGAACTTCCTCCAAAAATTTGGTCTAAACCTAACCAAGTTTGGTAAAAGCTGACACTAATAAGTAGCACAGCAAGGAAAGCCAAAAATAGGTCTGTTGCTGTAAATAATTGGTTTTTCATATTTTGTTTAATTTACATTTCTTATTCTTTCTCTGTTCAAACAAATCTAGAAACGTTGCTTTTATAGCTTTAATTTGCTCTTT
>Ga0247722_10000276_pt1 | contig 33514 bp, 29 predicted proteins | sample MSEWelMarce3H_FC_FD_189094 | JGI IMG/M metagenome (GOLD analysis project Ga0247722, IMG submission 189094) | Subsurface sediment microbial communities from gas well in West Virginia, United States - MSEEL Well Study Marcellus 3H_FC | ecosystem: Environmental > Terrestrial > Deep subsurface >... | reverse complement strand
TGCTATTCCTGCCATGACTAAGTACATTTTCGTTACCGGTGGCGTTGTCTCCTCGCTGGGCAAGGGCATCGCCGCTGCGTCGCTGGCCGCTATTCTTGAATCGCGTGGCCTTAAAGTCACGATGATGAAGCTGGATCCGTATATCAACGTAGATCCCGGCACCATGAGTCCATTTCAACATGGCGAAGTTTTCGTAACTGAAGACGGCGCTGAAACTGATTTGGATCTTGGTCATTACGAGCGCTTTATTAGCTCAAAAATGCGCAAATCTAATAACTTTACCACCGGGCAGATTTACGAATCTGTCATCACCAAGGAGCGCCGTGGCGACTATCTAGGTGGCACGGTCCAAGTCATTCCACACATCACAGATGAAATTAAAATGAAGCTGCGCGAAGGCGCAGGTGATGTGGACGTTGCGATTGTAGAAATCGGCGGCACTGTTGGTGATATTGAATCCTTGCCATTTTTGGAAGCAATTCGCCAAATGCGCGCTAATGTGGGCCGTAAAAACACCCTCTACGTGCATTTGTCTTACGTGCCTTATCTTGCTGCGGCGGGTGAAATTAAAACCAAGCCAACCCAGCATAGCGTAAAAGAATTGCGCCAAATTGGTATTCAGCCAGATATCTTGCTATGCCGTATGGATCGCGAACTGCCTGATGAAGAACGCCGTAAGTTGGCGCTATTCTGTAATGTAGAAGAAAACGCGGTGATCGCTTGTTACGATGCAGACAGCATCTATCAAGTGCCAAGTATGTTGCATGCGCAAGGTATTGACGATATTGCTTGTGAATTACTACAAATTGACGCACCTAAGGCTGATTTGTCTGCTTGGGAGAAAATTGTTCATGGCCTAAAAAACCCAAGTCATTCGGTTAATATCGCCATGGTTGGCAAATACGTTGACCTCACTGAATCATACAAATCATTGTCTGAAGCGTTGATTCATGCGGGTGTGCACACTAATAGCCGCGTGCAGATTCATTATATGGATTCTGAAGAGCTAGAGAAAAACGGCTCCAGCTGCCTTGCAGGCATGGATGCGATTTTGGTTCCAGGTGGCTTTGGTAAGCGCGGTGTAGAAGGTAAGATTCTTGCTGTGAAATACGCTCGTGAAAACAATGTGCCTTACCTTGGTATTTGCCTTGGTATGCAGATTGCTTTAATTGAATACGCGCGAGATGTAGCCGGCATGAAGGGTGCCAACTCTACTGAGTTTGATTTAGACACTGAGTTCCCTGTTGTAGCGTTGATTAACGAATGGGTTAATCACGACGGTAAAATTGAAACCCGCGATGAAAACTCCAATTTGGGTGGCACAATGCGCTTGGGTGCGCAGGAATGTCAGCTAGTCGAAAATTCACTTGCGGCGAAGATTTATGGCGCGGCATCGATTGCTGAACGTCATCGTCATCGTTACGAAGTAAACAACTACTACTTGCCACGCCTAGAAGCTGCTGGATTAAAAATCAGTGGCCGCTCGGCAGGTGCAGAGCAATTGGTTGAAACGGTTGAGTTGAGTGAGCATCGCTGGTTCTTTGCTTGCCAATTTCATCCAGAATTCACTTCTACGCCACGTGATGGGCATCCATTGTTTACTTCATATATTGAAGCGGCATTGGTTTATGCTAACGAGCAAGGGCGCAGTGGTTTAAGCTGCTAATGCTGTAAAACTGTCAGCTTATGCTTCTAAGCAATGGCTGGCAGGCTAAACCTGCTTTTCGCTGGCGGGGTCTTATAAGTAGAGGGTGAATTTCAGCCAAATGTGTAGACGTAGGCTTTGCTGCCGGATGTGCATTGATGGCGAATAAATTTACCTAGGTACTTAGCTATAGTTTGTGAAACTCGTGAAGAGTAGGTGCTGGGTTTGCTTGGTGCTTACTTCTCACTCCTCACGGAGCGAAAAATGAAATTATGTGGCTTTGAAGTCGGTATCGATCAACCTTTCTTTTTGATCGCTGGCACATGCGTGATTGAAAGCGAACAAATGGCGCTGGATACCGCAGGACAATTAAAAGAAATGACCGATGCATTGGGTATTCCTTTTATCTATAAATCGAGTTTTGACAAAGCCAATCGCAGCTCAGGCAAATCTTTCCGTGGTTTAGGCATTGATGAAGGTCTGCGGATTTTATCCGAAGTTAAAAAACAAATTGGTGTGCCGGTTATTACCGATGTACATACCGAAGCCGAAGCGCCGATTGTGGCGAGTGTGGTGGATGTATTGCAAACCCCCGCCTTTTTGGCGCGCCAAACCGATTTTATTCATGCCGTTTGTGCCACTGGCAAACCGGTGAATATTAAAAAGGGCCAATTTATGGCCCCTGGCGACATGATGAATGTGATTAATAAAGCGCGCGATGCTAATGGCGGGCTGGATAATCTAATGGTCTGTGAGCGCGGTGCATCATTTGGCTACAACACCTTGATTAGCGATATGCGTGGCTTGGCCATCATGCGCGAAACGGGCTGCCCAATTGTATTTGATGCTACGCACTCAGTGCAGCAGCCGGGTGGGCAGGGTGATCGCTCTGGCGGACAGCGTGAATTTGTGCCGGTGTTGGCGCGTGCGGCGGTGGCGGCGGGGATTTCTGGTTTATTTATGGAAACTCACCCAGATCCATCTAAAGCACTTTCTGATGGGCCAAATGCTTGGCCATTAGCGCGAATGAAAGAGTTGTTGATTGTATTAAAAGATATCGATCGGGCAGTAAAATCGTATCCTTTTATTGAACATAGCGTGTAATTTGCGCATTGCAGACGGGCTTGTTTGGGCCTGCTTTGCTGTTGCCCCCAAGAATGAAAGAATTGCTGATCGTACTCAAAGACGGCGGGGGTGCTTTAAGGCACACTCATTGATTGAGTACTCGCTGTAATATTTTGGCAGTTTAAATGACATAAAGTTGAAAGGCTGCCAAATCTGAATTTTTTAGTGCCGGAAGTTTTCCGGTGTAGCTACTCAGACCAACCCTCCTTAAAGGTGTTTGAAATATGAGCGCAATTGTAGAAGTAATTGCCCGTGAAATTCTTGATTCTCGTGGCAACCCAACTGTAGAAGCCGATGTATTGTTGGAATCAGGCGTAATGGGCCGTGCCGCTGTGCCGTCTGGTGCATCCACTGGCGAGCGTGAAGCGCTTGAGTTGCGTGATGGTGATAAATCCCGTTACCTTGGCAAGGGTGTATTGAAGGCGGTTGAAAACATCAACACCGAAATCTGTGAAGCCATTATTGGTTTAGATGCGGCTGACCAAGCGTTTATCGACAAAACCATGATCGACTTAGATGGTACTGACGACAAGCGCAATCTGGGTGCAAATGCAATTTTGGCCGTATCGATGGCTGTAGCGAAGGCTGCTGCTGAAGAAGCTGGCTTGCCGCTGTATCGTTATATTGGTGGTTCAGGCCCGATGAGCCTGCCAGTGCCAATGATGAATGTGGTTAACGGTGGTGAACACGCATCAAATAGCTTGGATTTCCAAGAGCTGATGATTGTGCCAGTTGGCGCGCCAACTTTCCGCGAAGCACTGCGCTACGGCGCTGAAGTATTCCACAACCTGAAAAAAATCCTGCACGACAAGGGTATGCCTACCCAAGTGGGCGATGAAGGTGGTTTTGCTCCGGATGTAGCCAATGCAGAAGAAGCATTGGAAATGATTATGTCTGCGATCGAAAAAGCAGGCTATAAAGCCGGCACGGATTTCTGCATTGCTCTGGATTGCGCTGCTTCCGAGTTCTTTGATAAAGAAACCGGCAAGTATGTTTACAAGAAAAGTGATAAACGCGCGCTGACATCTGAAGAGCAAGTGGATTACTTAGAAAGCTTGGTTAATAAATTCCCAATTATCTCGATCGAAGATGGTATGGGCGAGCGTGACTGGGCGGGTTGGAAAGTATTGACCGATCGCTTGGGAAAACGCGTGCAAATCGTGGGTGATGATTTATTCGTAACCAACACTAAGATTCTGGCTGAAGGGATTCGCTTAGGCGTTTGTAACTCTATCCTGATCAAGGTTAACCAGATTGGTTCATTGTCAGAAACACTGGCTGCTGTTGATCTGGCCAAGCGTCATGGTTACACCTCGGTCATGAGCCATCGTTCAGGCGAAACCGAAGATGCAACCATTGCTGATTTGGCTGTGGCAACTAACTGCATGCAAATCAAAACCGGCTCATTAAGCCGTTCTGATCGTATTGCTAAATACAATCAATTGATTCGTATTGAAGAAGAGTTGGGTGAAGCAGCGGTTTACCCAGGTATCGGTGCTTTTTACCAAATTAATAAGTAAAGACGGACTTATTATCAGGTAGTATCACAAACCGGAATCTTTGATTCCGGTTTTCTTCTATTTAGAATCTAACTATGCGCCTGCTTGCTATTGTATTTTCCATCATGATTGCTGCTTTGCAATGGCCCCTTTGGGTAGGCAAAGGCAGTTGGTTGCGCGTATGGCAGCTTGATCATCAGCTTGTCGAAAAAAAACTACAGAATGAAAAATTAAAAGAGCGTAATGACGCATTAGATGCGGATGTGCGCGATTTAAAAACCGGCTCAGATGCGATTGAAGAACGTGGTCGCAATGAATTAGGCATGATTCGTCAGGATGAGGTTTTTTTCCAAGTTTTAGATAAAGATCACCCTATTGTTTCTACTCCAACTACACCTGCGCCAGCAGGGGCTAGTGCGGTGAAATAGCTGCATATTTTGCCCTCATTGGGTAGATGGCTTAGCAGTACACTTTAAAAATATTTATCTTTTTTGCCACTGTAATCCTTGCTCAGGCTAAGATATAGTAAGGTCATCTATGGAGTTTGTGATGACTGATCTCTCTTTGCCTGACGCCAATCAGCGGCGTAAAACTGAAACGCTGTATTTTCAATTGGCAGGTGAATTGGCTCAGGCCATTAAATCTGGCGTATTGCAGCTAGGCGAAAAACTCCCCTCTATTCGTAAGCTATCCGCGCAGCGGCAGGTTAGCCTTTCTACCGTAATGGAAGCTTACCGCGAGCTAGAAGACCGCGGTTTAATCGAAGCACGCCCTCAGTCTGGTTTTTATGTACAAAAGCATCGTAATGGTTTTTCTGCCCCAGAGCTAACCCAGCCTCCGCAGCAAGCGCGGCAAGTGGTGGTTGATCCTATGTGGCTGCCCGCCACTTTGGCACGTTTACACGATATTAAAATTGATTTCGGCTTCGCTATTTTAGCCCCTGCATTGTTTCCTAATCAGCAATTGCAGCGCTTATTGGCGCAAGTGACTCGGCATTCGCCGGAGTTGATTGCAGATTATGGTCGCCCCGCGGGTGATGTGGAATTACGCCGTCAAATTGCCCGTCGGGCATTGAATTGGGGTGGCCAATTTGAGGCGGAAGAAATACTGATTACCCAAGGGGCCATTGAAGCGCTTAATTTATGTTTAAGAGCGGTGACTCAGCCTGGGGATGTGGTAGCGATTGAATCGCCCGCGTATTTTGGTTTGTTGCAGATATTAGAAAGCTTTCAGCTTAAAGCGCTAGAAATCCCTACGCATCCACAAACGGGCATATCCATTGAGGCGCTGGAACTAGCCACACGCAGTGGTGAAGTAAAAGCCTGTGTATTGCTACCTAATTTTTCTAATCCATTAGGGAGTTTAATGCCGGATGAAAATAAAAAACGTTTGGTGGAGTTATTAGCAGAGCGGCTGATCCCATTAATTGAAGATGATTTGTACGGCGAGTTTTATTACAAAGGAGATCGGCCACGGCCAGCAAAAGCGTTTGATAAAGAAGGTAATGTGATGCTGATTTCTTCTTTTACTAAAACCGTTGCTCCGGGCTTTAGAATTGGTTGGGTGGTGGCTGGGCGTCATCATCAGAAAGTAGAGCAGCTTAAGTTTATTAATACCTTTTCTAATGCGATGCCCCTGCAAAGAACCATTGCTAAATTTTTAGAGAGTGGCGGTTATGATCATCATTTGCGCCGCCTGCGCCGCGCTTGCTTTGATCAGGTCATGCTGGCGGTGGCGGCCATTGAGCGGTTTTTCCCAAGCGATACACGCCTGCATGTGCCGCAAGGCGGTTATGTTTTTTGGATTGAATTAAATGCCGTCGTCGATACTTTATTGCTGCTTCAGCATGCTTTAAGGGAGGGGGTAAGCTTTACCCCCGGCCCTTTGTTCTCACCCAGCCACAGTTATCGCAACTGTTTGCGTATCTGCTGCAATGAGCCGTGGGGCGCACGCCACGACCATGCAATTGAACGTCTAGGTGAGCTGGTGCAGCAGCAGATTAGCGAAGCTACCACGATACGCTGACCACTTTGCCATCGGCTGCTTGGGCATTGTCTTCGCTCATCACCACAAGGCAGCTTTGTGGTGTATTGGGCTGAGCTTCTTCGCAGTCATCGGAGTAAGTCATTATGCATGGCGGATTGCTATGTGATTCATCTACTAGAATTACATTCATTCGTACGCCGCAAAAGTTATTAATGGCTTGCTGTAAGCCAAGAATGTCATTGATATCTGCGCGTGACTCGGCGTGAAAAAGGCACAATCCAAGGGCTAAGATGGGGATGATGCTGCGCATGATAAACCTCCTACATTGTTAATTGCAGGATAGGTCGCGCTTTATGTTTGTAAGTGCTTAGTGAGGCTTTAGCCGCTAGACGGGCGGCTCAATAGCATGGCATGTAAGTTTTCATGGATTTTTGCGTGGTTTATGCTAAAGCGGGGTGATTATTGTTCAGTTTGCTGCAAGCTGGTCGATAGGTTCTTCATACTTCTACGATGTTTTCTGAGTAAAAATCGCGTGGGGTCAATGGCTTGTATTAAATCGGCTTCAAGGGGGGCAGGGTCGTTATTTAACTGGCAGGCTAGCACTTCGGCGGCAATGATTGCCCAGCTGAGGCCGCGCGAGCCTAATCCTAGTAAGCCATAGAGCCCTTTTTGCCTAGGGATTTGATGTAATTGATGCAGCGCCATAGGTATGTTTTTTGGATCGTGCAAGGCACCAACTAAAGGAAGCCGATCAAGGCTATTGGGACGATAACAAGCGCGGCTGCTGCGGGTTGTTTTTGTGGCTAAATCAGGTAGTAAAGCGTGTAATTCTGCTAAATTATTGGTGGCTGCAGCGTGTAAATCATTATCTTTTATCTCAGCTGCGCCAATGCAGCGATAGCCTTGAAAAGCGGCGGTTAAATAGCCTGAACCGCTTAAGCTGTATTTTGGGTGCTCAAAATCTGCAATGAGACTGGTGCTCCTGAGTGTTTTGCTAAGGGGTAGCTCTAACTCAGGCAGTAAATCGAGTGCTTCGGTGGCATTGGAAATAATCAATACAGGGCTACTTGCAATAACACGGCCATCTGCGGCAATGGCCTGCCAACCTTCTGTGGTTTGATGAATGCGATCTACTTTATGCCCAAAGTGCGTGGTTATTCGCTTAGGCCAGCGGGCTAGGTTGGCCTGACAAATACTGGCTGGATTGGCCCAGCCACCCTGAGCAAACCACCAGCCACCGTGACTTGGGCGTGCGCCAAGTTGCACCTCGGCATCGTTTTGGCTAAGCCACTTTAATAAGTTGGCGGGGTATTGTAGGGCGATTTCTTGCATCAACACCGCTTGCGCATCGTCTTTGGCAATTTGCAAAATGCCATCGTTACCAAAAAACACCTCAAGCTTGGCTTGTTTCAGACGTTGAAGATGTTGCTGGGTTTCTGCACAGCCAACACGGCTAAGCCTTGCAGCATAATTGTCATCGCGGCTGGCGCTTGGGTGAAATAATCCCGCGTGGTTGCCGGAGGATTTTGTCGCTACGTTCGGAGCGGCATCAATGATATCAATAAACCAGCCACGGCTCGCTAAACGCTCGGCGATGCTGGTGCCCGCCAAACCTGCCCCAATAATCAGCGCTTGGTGCGGGTATTTGTTTGATTTATCAATAGGGGGGCGAACACAAAAACCTGCGTAATAACCGCCATACTTGGCCATGTCAAAGCCGCTACTTTTTTGTAATGCGGCATCGGCATCGGCGTTGTTGTAGGCGACGAGTTGAGTATTGGCACTCGATAGCCGCCACAGTGCTTTGTAGTGCGCGGGGCTAGTGGGCGCATTGAGGTCCATCGCATCAATTGTGGCGCTGACGCTACGTAATTGATTGAGCGTATCGCCCCAAATCAGCGTCAATATCACATCACCTGCCGCAAAATGAAGCCGCTGAAAGCCTTTGCATAATGCGGGCCAGTTTTGTATGAGTGTGGCGTAAAACTCGGCTAGATCGGGATGGGGGCAGGCCGGTGGTGTTTTGTGGCTAACAAAGGCTAAGTAATGCAGGCGTTGGCTACGTTTTTGATCTTTTTGCCATGCTTGCCATGTTTGCAAAAAGCCTTGGCCATTGGCAAAGTCGAATTGCAAAAAAGTGAAGCTAGGCTGGCCTTGCCAGCGTGCAGGAAGGCCGTGCGCGGCTAAAAAATTCATATCCGCCTTAGGGGGTGGTTGTGTTAGAAATGCACTGATGTTTATCCATGAATTTTTTCAGCGCAAATATAAACACACCACCAACAATAAGTAGGGCGCTAGCAAAAAAGCGATTACCAGCCAGTAAATGCCCAGCTTTAACCCCCTCAATGCCAAGGCTATACACGCCCATGGTGATCATCCCAAAGGCTGCCGCTACCGTGCCTTTGCTGACATCGCTAGAGAACAACACCAGCCTAAATAAGCCTGCATTAACCAGCCCGCAGCCGAAAGCGTAAAAGCTAATACCGATCACTAGATAAATATAGTGACTAGGCGCGAAAAGCATGGCGATAAAGCAAAAGCTTAAACCAAACACCTGAGGAATTAGGCCCAAGCCTATCATTCTGCGCACTGGCAGGTGATTGCTTAGCTTGGCGAGGGTGAAATTGCCAATAATTAAAGCGGCAAATACAGGGATTTGCCAATAACCAAATTCAATCGGTGATAAGCCTGCATCGCCAATTAAAATAACCGGCGAAATGCCAATCCAAGTTAGCAATGGCACACTACATAAGCCCATTGCTAAAGCGCCAGTTAAAAAATGTGTATTACTAAATACATTTTTATAATCTTGCCAAACCGCACGATAAGTAAAAGGGGATAGGTTTTTATTGGGGGCGATTCTGGGCAGAGCGTGCCAAAGCCCAATAAAGGATACAAAAGCCACCGCCGCAATTAACACAAAAATCATTCGCCAAGGCGCTAGCTCCATCATAATCGCGCCTGCTAAAGGGCCAAGTAAAGGGGCAATCATGGCGACATTGGCCATGAGCGCCGTGACTTTAATTGCAGTTTTTTCGTCGAAGGATTCTTGCACCAGCGCATAGCCCACTGCGCCAATGAAGCACATGCCTACGCCTTGAAATACCCGTAAAACAATAAATTGCTCAATAGAGCGGGTAAAGAGGGTGAGTAAACATGTGGTGATAAAAAAGGCTACGCCATATAGCATCACCGGTCTGCGGCCAATTCGATCTGACAATGGGCCAAGCAGCCATTGTAAAGATGCGCCACCCACTAGATAAGCCGTCATTGAGGTAGGCACCCATTGTGGCCCCGCATTAAATTCCCGCGTAACTGCCAGCATGCCCGGCAAAATCATATCGTTGGCGATATAAGTGGAAAATTCAAACAATACCAAAGCTAAAGGCAGGAGCATCGTGCGCCAAGTCAATTGGGTTATTAGTGTGTTAGCGGGCATTGTATGTAAGCATGGTCGGTGGGCAGTGCAGCAGTCTGGCGTTTTTAGGCCGCCGTGCCTAGAGAAGAATTCCCATTTGGTCTAATTGGTTTCGGCAGCCGCAGCCGCAGAGGCTTGTTCGGCAGATTGCTTTAGCATGATGCCCTCAACGGCCTTGGCTTTATCTAGGGCTTCACGTTGAGGCTCGGCAATTTTTTGTGGGCTGGGGCCGCATGCGCTTAGGGTAAGGGCTAGGCAGATTAGGGTGGTTTTCATGTTTACCTACATTGGGGGCTGTGGTGGTTGCTGGGAAAAACGATGTTGCGTGTGTGAGGGGTTTGCTGCGCCCACGCACTTATAATAAGCGGCCGTTAATCGTAAGCTTTATCAATGCACGTCTGATACGCATTCACTGCTTTGGTGTAACCCAGCTCCAGTGCATCGGCAATAAAAGCGTGGCCGATGGATACTTCTTGCACACCAGGCACGGCTTTTAAAAAGCGTGTCAGATTGTCGCAGTTTAGATCGTGCCCCGCGTTTATACCCAGCCCTGCCGCCAAAGCGGCCTCTGCTGTAGCGGTAAAGCCCGCTAGTACGCTGGCTTCTTGCCCGCTACCATAGGCGTTGGCGTAGGTCTCTGTGTAAAGCTCGATACGCTCAGCGCCCAGCGTGGCCACCAAGGGCATCGCTTCTGGATTTGGATCCATAAACAAGCTAACTCTAACGCCTAGTGCCTTACATTCAGCAATGAGTGGGCGCAGTTTGTTCATGTCCTCGGGCAGGCTCCAGCCAAAGTTGGAGGTGAATTGGTCTTCGCCATCGGGCACGAATGTAGCCTGATGCGGGCGATATTTGCGGATAAAATCCATCAAATTTTGGGTGGGATTCCCTTCGATATTGTACTCAGCCTGCGGCCATGCTTTGAGTAGGGCGGCAAGATTGCTTACATCGTCGCTGCGAATATGGCGCGCATCTGGCCTAGGGTGAACGGTGATGCCCTGTGCGCCAGCTTGCAGGCACAACTCTGCTGCTTTCACTACGCTAGGAATGCTTAGATGGCGCGTATTGCGCAGCAGCGCTACTTTGTTGACATTGATGGAAAGTGCGCAGCGTGTCGTAGAGCTCATTATCATCCTTATTTAGTGCTAGGCAGGCTTTTTAGAGTGCTAAGCCTGCATCCATATATATTAATTCCCAGATATGCCCATCTAAATCCTGAAAACCGTGGGCATACATAAAGCCATGGTCTTGTGCTTCGTTATACATTGCGCCACCCGCTGTGACGGCTTTACGGACGATTTGGTCTACTTCTTCGCGGCTATCGCAGGAGAGGCAAAGTAGCATTTCGGTATGCGTTTGGGTATTACAAAGCATCTTGGGGGTGAACGTCTGAAACCGCTCTTCAAGCATTAGCATGACAAAAATATCATCTGAAATCATTAGGCAACTGCTGCTGCTATTAGAAAACTGCGGATTAAACTTAAAATCCAGTTGCTTAAAAAATGCGATGGATTTTTCCAAGTCTTTTACGGCTAGATTGACATAAATCTTGCGACTCATTGCTGCACCCTCGGCCAAGTGAAAGATTTTACAGCAAGAAGTATAGGGGGAATGCAGAAAATCGCTGTGAATGTAAGGATTGTGTCTATAAGCAGCATGTTGATGATTAATTTTTTGCTAAGTATTGTCGCGTAGCCGGGGGTTAAGTGTGGTTTTTTGCCGCCAGCAAATCTAAATAAGCGATTTCAATGAGCTGTTCAGCCTGAATGCCCAGCTTTGCCATTCATTACTGCGCCTGCTTCGGCGGTTTAGCACCACTTCCAGCTCTAAAAATGCACCTAAATCTTTTACAAACCCGCCTGTGGGGTGTGAGCAGACGGTGATGGTTAGCTGTCTTTTCTCTTTGCGAGGGCGCTTTCTATTTTTTGGTCGGTTTTAAATTGGCTGAGTGCATAAACCGCCCAAATTGCCGCAGGTAGCCAGCCAATTAAAGTGACTTGCAAAATAAGGCAAAAAATCCCTGCAAAAGGGCGGCCAATAGTAAAAAAAGCAAGGAAGGGTAGAAATATAGCAATAATGAGGCGCATAGATATTCCAATGGTCGGTTTGTTAAATTACGGTTTATTTGATAGCTGCTTGAAGTAAAGCGAAGTTGGCGCTAGTTCCCCAAAGGGATTGGCTGCAAAATTGGGAATCTCACCCGCCCGTTGCCAGCCTAGTTTTCGGTAAAGCATTTCTGCACCAGAGCCGGTTTGCGTATCCAGCACTAATAAATGGCGGCCTTGGCAGTGAGCGAATTGCTCTATGTGCTGTATCAGTTGGCTAGCGATGCCTTGGCCTCGGTATTCATTTAAAACGACTAGCTTTTGCACTTCAGCCCGATGCTGGCCGTTTTCTTTGCCGCACAAGTCCAATTGAGCGGTGCCAATCACTTGCTCGTCTTGCTCGGCAACCCAAAGGACTAGGTCTTGGTTTTGTAAAACATTTTGCCAATAGGCCAAGGCCGCACTGGCTGATAGTGGTGCTAAAAATCCTATGGATGCGCCATGCTGCACACCATTTTGTAATAAAGCCACTAAGCCCGTTAATAGAGAGGTTTCGTGTGGGCTTACTTGCCTAATCCGCATATCGTTACTCGCGTTAAAGTGATGGGGGCGAGCGCTGGGCCAGCGCTTCAATGACCATTATGTGTCTAGAGCCTAAGTATTCACCATTGGTTGACCCACAAACTAGCCGCAGGCGCTGCCGTGATCTTTGCATCCAAGCTGCTGATTGCGGGCAGGGCGAGTGCTCAATAATTTGCTTGCCACTCGCTTTTGAGTATGGCCAAGATCACGGTGTCCCACCATTTGTTTTTAAAATAGCGGTGTTCTAAAAAGCGCGCTTCTTCGCGCATGCCAAATTGGGTGCAAAGTGCAATGGCGGCTTTGTTGTTGGCGATGGTTTCTGCATAGATGCGATGTAGGTTTTGCTGTTTAAAGCCGTAAGCCACTAAGGCACACATCGCTTCTGCGGCGTGGCCGGTCCCTTGGTAAGCCCTGGCAATGCCGCAGCCAATGGAGGCTTGTTGGTCTGCTTCTACTCTTAATCCCGCCGTGCCAATGAGTTGTTGGCTGGTTTTGTCGATCATAGCTAGCTGGAATTTGTTTCTAGGTGTTTCTGCGGCTTGCTCAATGAATAAACCGACTAGCTGGGTGGCTTTGCTACTTGAGCAATCTACTTCGCTATAAAAGCGTTGATATTTTTCATTTTGGGATAATGCGGTATATGCCGCCAAATCATCGGCTATAAAATCACGCAAAATTAGCCTTGGTGTTTCAATGAAAAAATGCATATTGTGGCCATAGTATTGGAGGGGGTATTAGCTAGCAGCCTGTCGGCCTTAGACGGTCGAAGCGAAACATCGCATGGTCGAGACCAGATTTTGCCGGATTTGCAGCGCTAATACGAGTTATTGGTCAAAAATCTGGTGAAATATAGGCCGATCAGGTGATTTTGCAGCTGACTGATGCTAAGTCCGACAGGCTGCTAGGGTCTGTTGACGTTTCATTCACGGCTGCGTTTGGCCCAGTTTTGGGGCTGAACAAGGAGAAAATGGCGACATGGTACGAGTGCCACCAGCGATTTTTAACGCCGTGCAGCCCCAAAAATGGGCCAAACTCGAAGGGCTGAGCCGGAAAATGGCCATTCACTGCGTTATGCTCCTCGACAATAACCCGTTATTGCCTTCGTCACATGCCTTGTGCCTAGCCGTTTTCCGGCTCAGTGCAATGGCGAATGAAACGTCAACAGACCCTAGATTAAGTCTTTATATGGCTTTGCTTGTAAGCTGTTTACACGGCTGTGTAAATTGCCCGCATGGGTCTCTAATTGATGGTTATTTAAAAAGCAGGCATTGGTGCAATTTACGGCAAGGTTAAAGGGGGCTTTGGTATTCTGGCCAAGGCGAAGTGCTAAACATGCCGTTGATGGGCTGGATATTAATTGGTATGCGAGCGGGGTGCTTTCTTGGCGTTGGCGCGCTTGTCAGAGACCACACCAAACGCTGCGCCAAAAATAGCACCAAAGCCAAAACCCAGCGCTAAGCTATCAAATGTGAAGCCTAAGGCGGTTCCTGCGCCTATTCCAATTGCTAGCCACAAACCCATAGTTAAACTCCTTTTCAGAAAGTATCGTATTGAAAAGATTCAATATTTACTGACGTGGGCTATCTTGCCACCTTGTTCGGCTTTCATCAATATGAATAAAACCTTGGTAGATAAGTTGACTTGAAAAAACTGAAGTGACTTATTGACTGATGCTACGCACCCAGAGCCCGAATCCATTAACCTTACAGAATGAAGCCTAAAGAACTTGAACTCTGTAGTGACTTTCTCATTGCAAGCTGCGGGAAGGCGACTGCGGCAGGATTGGCCGATGCGTTGGATCAAGAAGTAAGCCACGATCAAGTGACTAATGCTGTTTACTTAAGCCAAGCGAGTAGCATTTTTCGGTTTTTTTCCGAGATTCTGTTATGTTTTTTCGATCGTTTGCTCTGCTTTGGCGACACCCTTTCAAAGAAATCGCCTGAGAAGCATAAAAAAGCCTCGATTTCTTAGCTAGAAATCGAGGCTTTTTCCTTAAGAGACAAGAAAAAAGATCGTTTTGTCCACATTAGTTCGCTGGAATTGCTCGATCAACAAGCGGTGCACGGCTGGCTAAAAGGCTTCGATCAGGAAGTGATTTTGGTCCGCCGAATCTTTACAAACAAAGATGGCAGCACGGGCTTACTGTAGTGGTGTGTAGCGATTTGGAGTTAAACGCCGAGTCATGACGCAAAACACTTCTGTATTTATGTCGATTTACGCGGTGTTCAAGCTAGAAAGCTTAAAGATCAAGCACAAAGCTAACCACTTCGCGCTACCAAGCTCTTTATCAAAGCAACCCAGCAGGCTTTGCAGGAACTGCAAAATCTGCGGGTTGCGTAATCAGTTACTAATGGTTCTTATCGCACTTGTTGAGGGATAAGGATCCTAGTCGAAGATTAAAGGGGTGAAGCTCACTGATGTGGGGGGGGGGCTCTAGCAGCCTGTCGGACTTAAGACTGATCTACTACGGAAAAGCCGGATTTGGCCATATTTCACGCATTTTCTCGTTGAATAGCCAGCTATTCGCCTCAAAAACCCGCGAAATCTGTCTCAAACCGGCCTTTTCCTCGCTACGATCGCTTAAGTCCGACAGGCTGCTAGGGCCTTTATCATTCACTGTGCTGCAAGCATTACATATGCTATCCCGTGATCTATTCTTTCATATTCCCATAATCAATTTGGTGTTTAGTCGGCCGAGTAAAAGTAATTTTAAAACCAGCTACTGGCGTGCACCCGTCAGTATTTCTGTAGGCTGTTTGAGGCTGCCTTGGTACAGTTTTCTGGCGATTGGGCAGCATAATTCCAGCTTATGTGCATTGTAGCCGCGCTGCATCAGGCCATACCACCCCTGAGCGGGGCCAGGCATAAAGCCGGCATATGCAAAACCTGCGCGGCGTAGCTGTTGCATGGCTGCTGGCGTATGTTGGTCTAGGTGCATGCGGAGATAAATCAGGCGGTTTTCAGGCATGTGGGCGACTTCATCCACGTTATCGGGGTGCAAATCAGTCAGTGTCACCTCAATTCGGTGCTCATGGCTTGCCACCGCCATCGGGGCAGGGGCGGCAGTGAAATCTCTTATGGAGTGTGTGCCAAAATTTTGCTCGATAGGGCCAAGCCAGTCTCGGCAGGATGAGGGCCACGGCAAGGCTGGCAAAGGAGAGGGCTGCAAAGGTAGGCAGCCCAGCACCACGCTTTCACGCCACTCATTGCCAAACGGGGAGGCCACATAATCTAATAGCAAACCCGTAGTTTTGAAGCCCAATGTCTGAGCTAAATGCTGGCTTTGTGCGTGGGACGAGACCTGTTTGATTGTCAACGTACGCAGGCCGCATTCCCGTGCATAGTCTCGCAGGTAAGCCCCCAGTGTTGTGGCAATGCCCATGCCGCGTGCGCTGGGGTGAACAATATTGAGCGCCAGCTCGGCGCTATCTGGGCAATCCTTATGCATCCACAGCACGGCATGACCAACAATTTGGCCTTCCACACAGGCCACAACGGAATACCAGTGCTGTTGCTCGTTATTGCGGCAAATCATTGAGGGTAGATAAACATCCGGATATACATAGCAGTCACCATACACCGTGCGAAATAGGGCGCTCACTTTGTCGGCATCTTCTGGCACGAAGCCACGGATTGAAACGGCAAACTTGTTCCATTTACTCATGCTGGCTGCTCCGTTTGAACCACATAGGAACGCTGGTCCACCACACGCAATAACTTGCCTGAGCGAGGATGAAACGTCAGATTGTGAGCCGTGTGGCAAGCGATATCAACGCGCAACAGGTCACTTTGTGACAAGGTATTCATCGTTGGGTATTTCTCCAATAAAGCAGTATAAAGCGCTCCCTTCACGGCGTTGCTTAGGCCGCCATCCGGAGCAACCCGCAGAGTTAAGCGGTCCATGCCTTCTGCGCGGGCCAGCAATAATTGCCAAGACGCTGGGCCTAAATGCGCCTTCACAATGCCACCAATCTCCTCAGGGAAGAGCGAGAGCGTACCCAGCCGCACACGATAGCCCTGACTGGCACGGCCACGGAGTGCAAACTTGCGTTGCTTGGTGTCAGTCGGCTCACACCAAACAGCTAAGTCACCGGTTGGGTAACGAATCAGCGGCATCAAGCGCCGTTGCAGGTTGGTCACGACCAACACGCCTGTTTGACCTACCGCCTCAATGGGCTCGCCGGTGGTTTCGTCGATGATTTCCACTAAGGCGTCACCATCGAATACATGGTGCTCTCCTAATAGGCAATCTGGTGTACTGGCTCCTATCAAACCCGCATCAACACTGGCGCAGCCCACTGAGGCGTAGCGGGCGTTCGGTAAGGCCAGCGAAAGCATGGATAGCTGCTCTTCAAATAAACTTTCGCCACCATACAGAACCAGCGTGACGCTGTTGAGCACCTGACCGCGCTCGAGCAATTGGCTGGCGAAACGCAATAGTTGAGCGGGCACACCAGCCAGTACATTGATTTGATGGGCTTCAATCGCCTGAGCCAGTAGCGTGGTCTCAACCGCACCGGTAAAAGGGTATTCGCAGACGGGCACGGGCGAGTGCGCCAATGCACCATGAATAAATAGGAAGCTGGTGTATAAATCGCCCGCAAAGAACAAATTGGCTACTCGGTCGCCAGGGTTGAGTTGTGAACCCATTCCTTGGCCAAAAACACGCACAAAATCACGCCATTCCTCACGGGAATACACCGACAGCTTGCCATTCCCGGTTGATCCCCCTGTTTTAAAAACATGGCCATCAATGATGGGGCCGGTTAGTGCTGGCCAGGACGACAATGTTTGCGACTGCTGCCAATACAAAGCAGGGTCGATCAGTGGCAAGTCGCGTAGTTGCCAACCAGAGCGGGGGATGTCTCGATACAGCGCAGCATAGAAAGGGGAATTTTGGCGTGCGTACTGCACGAGCTGTTCTATGAGAAGGGTCATTTGTATAGCTTCCTGCAAGCAGTCAATTCACTTTACCCATGCATCCGTCAGCAGAAAGGGCGAAATGCTAGCTTGTTGTTGCGCTCATTTTTACAGGCGGGAAGGCCTGTTGTGATGCGCCTGTTCTAAGGGAGTGGGTGCGAGTCTAAGTTAATCTGCACGCTCCATCTGGGTATTGCTACCCAGTGGAGAGGCAAATTAAGTCATGACGTGCAGATTAAGCAGTGCCCGCAGGCTCGGCCGTGTTGTTTAATGCAAGCTGTCGCTGATCCAGTACCAGCGGTGTTTTGCCACTTTGTGGATGGCGTTGGAAATCCGTCGATCGCTTATGGATCACCTTCATATCGAGTAGCCCGCTATTCAGTGCCTCTCCTAGCTCGCTGTGCTGGCTTAAATACTGGCGGACATGTTCAATATCACCCTCTGCTTGTACCACTAGATGCTCTTTGCCACTGGCGGTGTAGTTAATCAAGAACTGTAGCGGCACGCCTATTGCCTTAGCATTAAGCGTAGGGTTGAAAAAGACGGTCCCCACCCGCAGCAACTGGCCGTGCCTGCCACATAGCTCGAATCGCGGCGCGGGCAATCCACATTTACACGGACCCTTCACCCAGCGGCCCAAATCACCGAGATCATAGCGTGTCACCGCCTGTCCCTCACGTGCACGAGAGGTAAATAATAAGCGGCCAGCCACACCTGGCGCAGCGGCTTGGTCTTGCTCGGTATCCACAATTTCTAACCACTGGGTATCGGTCAATAGATGGAATACGCCATCGGGCGAATTACCACAGCTGTGGCCTAATGGGCCGGCGTCAACGGAGCCATAAATGGCTGAACGGATCATTGATACACCGAATCCAGCCAAGAACTCACGCTGTTGCGGATTCAAGTGTTCCCCGCCCAGCATGATTTTTTTGGATGCCGCCGTAAGCCCGCAGCCTAGCCTCTTCCCGTACAAATAAACGGTGAATCGTGCCGGGCATGCCAACGAGCGTATTGACGCGCTGGTCGATAATCAGCTGGGCAATTTCGCTGTAATCGTCGTCGCTCGGGCCGCCCATGGGGAAATGCACCGCTGACAATTTGTCCAAAATGGTGAAGAAGCTCAATAAGCCGCCATACAGGTTGCCGCCGTAGAGCAAATTCATGACTCGATCGTTTGCCGGATCAAGGCCCGCTGCAAACAAGCCATCTGCCGCAGCTTGCATTTGCCGGTGATAATCGCGATAGCTGAAACCCGCTAGTTTGGGCTTGCCGCTGCTACCGCCGCTACGGAAGAATAGTTGGGCATTCGCGGTCATGGGCGTTTGCTGGAAAGCAATCTTATCCATAATCGGCTGTGTAATTAAACCTTCTGGCTCCGCTGGAAGGTGGTCAAGCGTGACGTGGTGCGGCAGCGCATCCGCCGCAAAACTCACCGATACCCGACGCGTTAGCCGTGCCAAAGCATACACACCGTCATGCGGCTCGCCTTCATACCCATCGTGCATCGCACTCACAGATGTCACACGGCTCACACCGGCGGCTAGCAACATCTGGCTCAATAGTGCTAAATCATGGGTATGTGCTACTAAGCCGCAGGTCTGCAGCCGAGTACGCCAAGCTTGCAGTGTCTCTACCAACTGTGCTCGTGGCACTGGCCGTAGCTGTACCGTGCGAAATAATGGCGACGCCACTAAGGCGGCTGTTTGCGCCCAAATAATACGCCACCCCTCACCCTGCCAGACATGCCCTGGTACATCGGAGAAGCTTTGATCAAGCCGTGCGAACGCAAGCTGGCTGCTGATTTCGGCAGACTCTTGCTCGCTAGGGATTAATCCAGGCCATTGCTGGGCACGCCGTGCGAGTGCTTGGGCCAACTGGTCGCCCACTTCCCGTAATACGGCAGGGTCTTCGCTATCTACCAATATGCATTGCGGGCTGGAGCACGCCTGTTGGTCAAAGCGACAAACTTCATCGGCTACGGCATCGAGCTGCGCCTTGCTTGCAGCGCTGGGCACTACATACGCAAAGCTGATGCGGTGCCCCCAGTCTATCCAGCGGCAGCCGGCGGGTAATTGCTGCCGAATAGCGGTCAGTGCCGTATCCCCACCCCAAGCAGACACCGCATCAGCTCGGCTGAATATGCGGGCCAGATCAGTATTGGGCCAAGGTAATACAGCGAGATAATCTGCCAATGTGCCGGTGCGGTCATGGCGAAGAAACGCTGCCAATAACGTAGCGGTGCGCCCGTTATCGCTGCTACTAGGGCGCAGCCAATTGATATTGCCGACTAGCAAGCTTTCTAACATGGCGAAGAAAGGTAGTAAGGCCGAATTGGTTGGCGTGATATGGACGACCAACCCCAGCGGCCGCCAGCTTTCGAAATGCGGGCTACGGTAATCAATGCGGCGGAGCGAAAATGGCGCTTCGCCCAATTCTCGGGCTAGCTTAGTCGCCAAGGTATCGCGCTGGCAGAAGCCGTGCAGCGCAGTGCGGCTTTCGGTGTCTAGATCAAGCGCGTCGCTACCGTTTAATACCCATTGGGCAAAGCTTTCAGCACAAGCCAATACCGTTTCGCTATCCAGCCGCTGTGCTAGCGTCGTTGCTAGCTGGGTTTGTAAGGAGGCCAATACGTCGCCCGCCTCCGTTTGGCTTATGAGGGTACCTTGTACGAGATACATGCTTATGACTCCTTGATCAATTCAGATGCCGCTAGCGCACAGCTGCGGCTTTTACTGGTGCCAGCGCGTCCAAGTAGCTCAAACCAGTCGGTTTCAATGCCGCAGCCGCAGTCGTGCCCCGGATGTAAGATGGCCAAGTCACTCATGACCACACTGTGGGCGGGGCTAGAGGTGATATAGGGCGATACGAAATGCAAAAAGCCCCTTGCGCCGTATGGCTGTGTGTCCAAGGTGGCTGGGTGGCGGATATAGGCGCGCGCATAGCTGGGAATATGAAAGTGATGGTTTGGGCATTCGATATAGGGCACTGGGTGCTCTACCGCACCATAGCCATCTCGGCAGCGCACGTCCGCAATGCCCAGTTGCTCGCCCAAGCGTTGATATAACATGGCTTTAGGAATGGCTTGGTCGGCGTGGGTCTTCCAACCACCGCCCAGAAACACCAATGAATCAGGATGTAGCTTCAGTGCCGGATAGCCCATTTCGCGCATGCGTTCCAGTGCAAACCACAAAAATGCCGGAAAGCCAAAGATACGCACCGGCAGGCCTTCTTCTGCAAACTCTTGCAAGGCCCGAATCACCCCAAACGGATCGAACTCGTTACCGTGGCCGTTATGCCGCAATGCATACACCGCTCGGTTGATTGGCGCGTATTTGCACAAAAATTGGTCGGTATAGGCCGTGCCGAGTGTGATTGCGCCAGCAGGCTCGTAACTTAGCAACAGATAATTGCAGGGCGTATCGGGGGTGTTCCAGCCGTATAGGTTAAAAATACGGTCAACCATTGCTTGGGCGGCGCCTAGGCTGCGCTCATCGTAGCGCATGCGGCTTTTTTGGCCGCTGGTGCCCGATGAAGTCAGCTCCAACGCTTGTTCGCCCGTTTTGCTTAAGACCAAACGGCGTTTAAAATAATTGGCAAACAAGGGCGGCAAACTCGACCAGTCGTTCACGTTTTCTAGCTTCGCCTTATCCCATCCATTGGACGCTAACCATTGTGCGTAGCCTGGCGATTCATCGCAGTGATATTTAGTGAGTTCACGCATCGCTGCGTTAAATAGCTGATCGCAAGCAGGATCGGCACGATAGGGGGATTCGATGGCGCATAGCGCATCGACATGGACGAGTAAGGCCACAAATGATTTCCTAAGCAAGATAAATAAACAGAAGCGGAGGGAAAGTCGTGAAAATTAAACTGTAACGGCGGCAGTCATGGGTGGTCTCTTAAGCAAGCACCACAGTGGCCAGAGCGCCAAACCTGCACCAATACTGGCCGCAATGGCAAAAGCAGCAAGGCTGGCACCCGCTCCCAATACGGCAAGCGCCGAACTACCTAGGCCGATAGTGGCGACAGAAATCATCCCCAGCATGGCGGCTACAGTGCCTTTGCCGCTCTCGCTGGCAAACAAGGTTTGCCGATAAAGCGTGGCGTTGCAAATGCCCATGCCAAAGGCGTAGATTGTTAAGCCCAGCACCAACGCTGATAAGTGCTCGGTGACCAAGGTGGTGGCCAGCATGAAGAGCAAGCCCCCAAAAATAGGCCACAGTGATAAGCGAATGAGTGCATCAAGTTCAAAACGGGCAACGAGATAATTCAACGCCAGATTGCCAGCAATCAAGCCACCAAAAATGGGCAATTGCCACAGGCCGTAGGCAATCGAACTCAGTCCCAGATTATTCATCAGCAGCAAAGGGGCAAGGCCGATCCAGCCAATCAATGGGATGCTGATTAGTCCTAGTGCAAAGCTGCCTTGCATAAAACGAGCATTGCCCAGTAGTTCACGGTAACTGGCCAAAATGCTGGCCAGGTTAAGCGGTGCTGGCTCAAGCCGACTGCCATCTTTACGCGTAACGCCTATCGTTTCAGGCATAAAAAACCACAGCCCGATCAAGACCAAGATGCCACATAGCCCCACGCCAAAAAACAGCGTACGCCACGAGAAAACCTCTAGCAGCATACTGCCCAGTAATGGGCCCAATAATGGCGACAGCAAGGCAATATTGGCTAGTAGCGCCATAAGGCGAACCGCATCGGTTTCCTGAAAGGACTCTTGTAATGCGGGGTAGCTCACTACCACCACAAAGCCCAGCGCAATGCCCTGAATAAAACGCAATACATTAAATACATAGATACCGCCCACCAAGGGGGTGATTAAGCACGCCACGGCAAACAGGATTGCGCCAATCAACAGCAATGGGCGACGGCCAAAACGATCCGATAAGGGGCCGATAAGCCATTGGAAAGCAACACCGCCCAATAAATAGGCGTTTAGCGCGATGGGTACATGGCTAACGGGCGCATTGAGGTCTGCAACCACATACAACATGGCGGGCATCACAATATCGCTGCCAACATAGGTAAGCAGTTCAAAGGTGGCGAGGAGTAAACAAAAAAACAGCGCCTGACGGGAGGAGATCGGTAGTAGCGAGCGGGTAAAAGAAGACATCGTGCCAACAATTTAGTTAAGTCAATCTGTGCGTTTAATCGGTAGACTTTCGTGTAAAGAAAGCCCGTAAAGAGGGTGCGTAAACCATAAAGAAACTGCAAGTAGATAAATTTTCTTAAGCATTTTTTAATGGCTTAGGGGTGCAAAAAACCATCTAAACCTTGAAAAAATGGCAAAAAACAAGCCTAAATTATTTTGATGGTTGAGTGCTGGCCGGGCGAATGGGCACTTAGCTCTCTGATGAAATAGGCATGATCAAAGTTGCCGGAGCCTTTGATCGCCTTTTTACTTTTTAGCAACAGCCATGAATTGTGTGTTGGGGAGTTGGAAATGGTGCCTCGTATGGTTGTGTATTAGGTTGCAAACCTAGGGTCTGTTGACGTTTCATTCACGGCTGCGTTTGGCCCAGTTTTGGGGCTGAACAAGGAGAAAATTGCGACATGGCACGAGTACCATGAGCGATTTTTAACGCCGTGCAGCCCCAAAAATGGGCCAAACCCGAAGGGCTGAGCCGGAAAATGGCCATTCACTGCGTTATGCTCCTCGACAATAACCAGTTATTGTCTTCGTCACATGCCTTGTGCCTAGCCGTTTTCCGGCTCAGCGCAATGGTGAATGAAACGTCAACAGACCCTAGGTCAGTTCGTTATTCACTCTATTTGAAGCGAGCAGGTGTTTCTTGAGTTGTCTCTGATAAAAAAAGCCATTTCTTTCATGATTTCGATTGAAATATGTCTTAATCTTACGATTAATTACAATTGTATTGCATTTTAAATAAATTAAAATAGGTGAATATTTACTCATTTCTGACTGATTTTAACAGATTAAAGTAGTGCGATAGTTTCCATGTGCAGCTTTTTGTGCTGTAAAAAAATAATAGTTTAAATTTTAAATGATTGATTTGTTAGGTAAATAGGTGATTTTATTTGGGTGATTTTTTTTAGAACGTGACAAAGCATAATTAGTGCCAAGGGCTTGATGAAGCATAAAGCTGAGGGGGTAAGTGGCGGTTGATGCGTTTTCTTGCTGCAGGTGTCAACCAGCTGCTGGCGCCTAGGCTCCAGAAGGTGTTTCTATTTAGCTTGTGGGCCTAAGCAGTAAAAGAAAATCACCTAGGATTGTTTTAAAAAGCGGGGGTAACAAGGGCAGAGCAGAGATGATATGTTTAAATTATCTGCCATATATGGCGTGCTAAGTTGCTGATTTATATTGGCGGCGATGAGCTGTTTTTTAATGATAAATATATCTTAATTGGCTGATTTTAATGAAGGAAATTACAATTTTCGTTACCTTCTATATCTGGAAAGCGTAAAAAAACCGGATACCCTATGGGGTGATCCGGTTTTTGATTAAGCGTTAATGCTTAGTCGGTATGGTAGTTCGGTGCTTCTTTGGTGATTTGCACATCATGCACATGTGATTCACGAATGCCGGCTGCGGTGATTTGCACAAATTCGGCTTTTTCGTGGATTTCTGTGATGTTTTTGCAGCCCAAGTAACCCATAGAAGAGCGCAAGCCACCCATCAATTGATGGATGATGGCAGTAATCGGGCCTTTGTAAGCAACGCGGCCTTCAATGCCTTCTGGAACCAGCTTGTCGGCGTTGTTCACATTGTCTTGGAAGTAGCGGTCGGACGAGCCATTGCTGCCGGTCATTGCACCCAATGAGCCCATGCCACGGTAGCTCTTGTAAGTACGTCCCTGATACAGCTCTACTTCACCCGGTGCTTCGTCTGTACCGCCAAATAAACCGCCCAACATCACCGAGCTTGCGCCCGCTGCGATGGCTTTAGAGATATCGCCAGAGTAGCGAATACCACCATCAGCAATCAAAGGAATGCCTGTGCCAGCCAATGCTTCAGCCACATTGGCCACCGCAGTAATTTGCGGAACGCCTACGCCTGCCACAATACGTGTGGTGCAGATCGAGCCTGGGCCTATCCCCACTTTAACCGCATCGGCACCTGCTTCAGCCAAAGCTAAAGCCGCTGCAGCGGTGGCGATGTTGCCGCCAATCACTTGGATGTGAGGGAAGTTTTGCTTAACCCAGCGCACGCGATCAATCACACCTTGGCTATGGCCGTGGGCAGTATCCACCACGATGACATCTACACCGGCCTCGGAAAGCAGCTTTACGCGCTCTTCGGTGCCAGCGCCTACGCCAACTGCTGCGCCGCAACGTAAACGACCTTGATCGTCTTTGGCTGCGAAGGGGTGTTCAGAAGTCTTGATCAAATCTTTAACGGTGATCAAGCCTTTTAGTTTGAAGTTTTCGTCGATCACCAACACGCGCTCTAGGCGGTGTTCGTGCATCAGCACGCGGGCGGTTTCAATTGAATCGCCTTCGTTTACCGTAATCAAACGCTCTTTGGGGGTCATGATGCTGCTGACTGCCACGTCAAGACGTGTTTCAAAACGTAAATCGCGATTGGTGACAATACCGACTAATTGGCCGGATTTATCAATAACAGGCAAGCCGGATATTTTGTGCTGACGGGTGAGCTCATGAACGTCACGAACAAGCATCTCTGGGGATACGGTAATCGGATCCTTAACAATGCCTGATTCATAGCGTTTTACTTTGGATACTTCTTTCGCTTGCATCACTGGGGTCATATTCTTATGAATAATCCCCATGCCGCCTTCTTGGGCGATTGCAATGGCAAGGCGAGCCTCAGTCACTGTATCCATCGCTGCAGAAGCCAGCGGTAGATTCAGGCGAATATTACGGGTGAATTGTGTCGATAAATCGACATCACGCGGGAGGATGTTTGAATGGGCCGGGACGAGAAGTACATCGTCAAAGGTGAGGGCCTTCTGAATCACGCGCATGGTGCAGAATCCTTAGTCGCCAAAACGGCATTGTACCGAAAACCACGTAAGAAGACTAATTGCTATTTCGTGTTTTCTTAATAATTTGTAGTTTTGTTAATACTGGGTGCTTGGCTGTGTGCGTGACGTACTGGTGTTTTTGTTGAATAAGTGGGGCTATTCGGTATCGGTGCTTGCGGTAAGGATGGCTTCGATCTAGCGTAAGAGTATGCCCATGGTTTTTTATGTTTCGGAGCCTAAGAAAGATTGATTTGATCAAGAGGCCGCTTATGTCGAGCAAGAGGGTTCAGGCGCACCGTGCAAATACTGCCTTGATTTTATCTGGGGGCGGGGCAAGGGCCGCCTATCAAGTTGGCGTGTTATTGGCAATTGCAAAATTACTGCCTAAGGGAGCCGCCAATCCTTTTCCTATTATCTGTGGTACCTCGGCAGGGGGGATTAATGCGGTGGCTGTAGCTGCGGGGGCGATGAATTTTCGCCGCTCTGTTTTTGAATTGGCGAGGCTTTGGCAGGGACTAAGTCCAGAGCTTATTTACCATTGCTCTGTATGGCATTTATTAAGTACGGCGGTGCATTGGTTGTTTTCGCTCTTGATTGGGGGCATGGGGAAGCACAATCCACGCGCCTTTCTTAATAATGCACCGCTGCGTGATTTATTGATTGATCGCGTAGATTTTTCAGGGATTCAAAACGCGATTGATGTGGGGGCGCTTAGGGCATTGTCAATATCGGCATCGGGCTATACATCGGGGCAGTCGGTATCGTTTTTTCAAGGCGCGGCCGATTTGGATGTTTGGCGGCGCGCTTCTAGGGTAGGGGTAAAGGCGAGTATTAGCGTGGATCATTTAATGGCCTCGGCGGCGATTCCTTTATTGTTTCCTGCGGTACGTTTACATCGTGAATATTTTGGTGATGGTTCGGTGCGGCAAATTGCGCCGATTAGCCCCGCGATCCATCTTGGCGCGGAGCGAATTTTGGTCATTGGCGTGGCCCCGCCCCTGACTGATCCTGCTGCGCGAGAAAAGCACACGCGCTATCCAACTTTGGCCCAAGTGATGGGTCACTTAATGAATAGTATTTTTTTGGATGGCTTAGATACAGATCTAGAAAGGGTCAATAGAATCAATCGCACACTTGCGGCGGTGCCTGCAGAAGTGATTCGCACGCTGCCGCTGGGGCTGCGGCCAATACAGGTGCTGACTATTTCACCTTCGCAGCCATTAGAGCGGCTGGCAGTGGCGTTTAAGTTGGAGTTTCCCATTGGGATGCGTTTCCTATTGGGGGGCATGGGGGCATTTCGCCATCAGGGCTCGGTGATCGCCAGTTATTTGCTATTTTGTAGCGGGTATTCTCGCAAATTAATTGAGCTGGGCTATCGCGATGCGATGGATAAGGAGCAAGAGTTACGCGCCTTTTTGTCTGAAAATCAAGAAAACGTCAGCGAGCCCGATACCTGCGTGAAATAAGCCCAAATCGCTAGTCGTGAGGTTGGGGAGCGGTAGTTTGTAATATTCACGTATGACGCTTTGTTAACAAAGCTTATTCCGTACTTACATAAGTGCCCACTTGATCGAGTTGGCTGATAGAATAGTCTGTATCTATTGACTGGCCGTTGGAGTGCGTATGTTGCGTTGGCGTTTGGGGCATTTAGCCCTGTCTTTATTTTGCGCAGGCACCATTGCTTTTGCGCTGTACCTAGAAAAAACCCAATTTTTGAGCCCATGTCCGCTATGTATTTTTCAGCGGGTGGCTTTTATCACCTTTGGCTTGCTGTCTTTTTGCGCTGCCGCAATCCCAATGCCACGAATGAGCCGTTTTTGGCCTATTGTGTTGACTATCGTTGGGCTGGCAGGCGCGGGTGTGGCAGCAAGGCATGTCGCAATTCAGTATTTTATTGATCCAAGCAAATTGCCTTCTTGTGGGCCAGGGCTCAATTATTTAATGGAAACACAACCATGGTTACAGGTATTTAAAGGTGTGCTAACAGGGCATGGAGAATGTGGCGTGATTGATTGGAGTCTCTTTGGTTTATCGCTACCGGTGATTGCGCTTTTAGGCTTTAGTGGCTTGATCGCGGCAACTTGGGCTATCCGTGGCTGGCAGGCCAAGGCATGACGCTGACCGAGTTACGCTATATTGTTGCCGTGGCTAGAGAGCGCCATTTTGGCCGAGCCGCGGCCAGCTGCTTTGTTTCGCAGCCCACTTTATCTGTGGCGGTAAAAAAGCTGGAAGAAGAGCTGGGCGTGGCGCTATTTGAGCGCTCTGCCAGCGATGTCAGCTTAACGCCCATTGGTGGGCGTTTGGTCGAGCAGGCGCAGCGGGTATTAGAAGAAGTGCAGCTGATTAAACAATTGGCCGAGCAGGGCAAAGACCCGCTGGCGGGCCCTTTGCGCCTTGGTATTATCTACACTATTAGCCCTTATTTATTGCCGCATTTAATTCCGCAGCTACGCATTGCCGCGCCGCAAATGCAAATTTTGCTGGAAGAAAATTACACCGCCCGCTTGGTTGAAATGCTCAAGCAGGGTGAGATTGATGTGGCGATTGTGGCTGAGCCTTTTTTTGAAGCGGGCCTTGCTACCCAAGCTGTTTATGACGAGCCTTTTGTGGTGGCAACACCTAAGGGTCATCCTTGGGAGAAAGAAACAGAGATCGATTCATCTATTTTGGCGGATGAAAATGTTTTACTACTCTCCTCCGGCAATTGCTTTAGGGATCATGTCTTACAAGCCTGCCCAGATCTGAATCGTGAAAGCCTACCCGTGGGCAGTTTGCAGCGCACCTTACAAGGCAGCTCGCTCACCACGATTCGGCATATGGTGGCTGGTGGTATTGGGGTAACGGTTCTTCCGGCTTCATCGGTGAGTACTGCAGATGATTCTTTGCTGACGATTCGTCCTTTTAAAGAGCCCATCCCAAGCCGCAGGGTGATTTTGGCGTGGCGACGTAATTTTCCGCGTGCCGCAGCAGTAGAAGCGGTGAGGCAAGCTGTGCTCAATACTTGCTTACCATCCGTAAGTATTTTGCATAATGAGCCTATCCATTAAGTTTTGTAGTTTGGTGTCGAGCAAAGCCAAGTATTTTGTCCAAATTTAGTGCTGGATTTTGCTTGCTAGCAAGCTAGGTTTAGTTGGCATACAGGTTGGGCTGTTTAAATTGGGGTATTTGCTAGGGTCTGTTGACGTTTCATTCGCCATTGCGCTGAGCCGGAAAACGGCCATGCACAAGGCATGTGACGAAGGCAATAACGGGTTATTGTCGAGGAGCATAACGCAGTGAATGGCCGTTTTCCGACTCAGCCCTTCGGGTTTAGCCCATTTTTGGGGCTGCACGGCGTTAAAAATCGCTCATGGTACTCGTACCATGTCGCCATTTTCTCCTTGTTCAGCCTCAAAACTGGGCCAAACGCAGCCGTGAATGAAATGTCAACAGACCCTAGGCTTTGGAATAGAGCGATGGATTTTATAGTTGATATTGTTTTTTAATCATGCTGAGCAACTGATTTACCCTTGATCTATTGACGCATATCACAGGAAGCACAATGAGCACTCCTATTATAATTATTGGTTCGGGTTTAGCAGCCTATAATTTTGCGCGTGAATTTCGTAAATTAGATCAAACCACGCCTTTAACCATTATTGCAGAAGACGCCGCTGATTTTTATTCTAAGCCGATGCTGTCTAATGCTTTGGCGGGCAATAAAACCGCTGATTCCCTGATTTTGAAATCTGCTAGCAAAATGGCCGAAGAACTCAGCGCAGCCATTCTGCCTTTTACTGAGGTGGTGGGGATTGATGCGGTTAATCAGCAGGTATTGCTGATTGATGGTCAAGCCTTGGTGTATCAAGATTTAGTTTTGGCTTTAGGTGCAGATCCTATTTACCTGCCTTTGGGCGGTAATGCGGGGGACGATGTTGTTTCTGTTAATAATATTCAAGATTACGCCGAATTTGCTGCCAAGCTGCCTGGCTTAACAACGGTAGGCATTCTGGGTGCGGGTTTAATTGGCTGCGAATTTGCCAATGATTTATTAGCCCTTGGCATTAAACCGATTGTATTAGAACCAGCGGCTTGGCCTTTGTCACGTTTATTGCCTGAAGCGGCGGGGCGTTATTTGGCGGCGCAATTAACCGCGGCAGGGGTGGAGTTTCATTTTGGTCTTGCGGCGCAAAATTATGATCATATGGAAGGGCGTTATTTAGTCGGATTAAATGATGGCTCGATTATTGAAGTGGGCATGCTGCTCTCTGCTGTGGGTTTGCGCCCGCGCACCCACCTTGCAAGTAGCGCAGAGCTCACGGTAAATCGCGGCATCGTGGTCGATCAAACGCTGCAAACCTCGCAGCCGCATATCTACGCACTAGGCGATTGTGCCGAAGTCATGGGCCTGAATTTACCTTTCGTGATGCCCATTATGCACTGCGCCCGTGCGCTGGCAGCCACATTGACCGGAATACCCACCCCCCGTTAAATACCCCGCCATGCCTGTTTTAGTTAAAACACCAGCCTGCCCAACCGTCGTAGCCCCGCCTGCCATTGGCGCGCAAGGGCAATGGCAGGTATCGACCATTGAAGGCGGGATCGACGCCCGCTTTGTCGATGCGCAGGGTCAGTTGTTGGGCTTTGCATTATTGGGTGCGGCAACAAAAGAGAAGCAGGCTTTGACGGGGCAATTACCGGCTATTTTGGTTTAAATTGCCGTTCAATTTGTAGCAAAGAAATCGTTCTGAAACAGCCACCGCGCAGCACCCGAACATGATGCGATGCGGTGGATTTCGCCATGTCTTGGCACAAAGCACCACAGGCCTGCCAACCCCTGTTGGCAAGATTGTGCACAATGGCAAGGCGTGATGGATCGCTGAGCGCATACAGCGCTCTGGTCAGGGTGAGGTCTTCTTTTGAAGGGTGGATGGGTGTTCTCATGCTTTACAGCAAGCAACTTGCCATTCAGGCGCGTTGCACCCTTTTACAATTAAGTAAAAATAGGAATACATCATGTCAGCTAAGTTTGAAAATCAGGTGGCCGTTGTGACCGGTGGCTCAACCGGTATTGGTTTTGCAATTCTAAGGCTTTACTTGATGAGGGTGCACGGCGAGTTTATGTGACTGGCAGGTCGGCTAAAACATTGGATGTCGCCGTCACGGCGCTGGGAGAGAGAGCGCTTGCTGTGGTGTCAGATGTGGCAGAACTAAGTGATTTACAAAAGCTGAAAAGCACGATTGAGCAACAGGGTGATCAGCTGGATGTCGTGTTTGCCAATGCCGGTATCGCAGAATACAACCGCTTTGGTGAGACGGTTGAGACTGAATTCGCAAAGACATTTGATATCAATGTAAAGGGCGTATTCTTTACTGTGCAAACCTTGTTGCCGCTGCTAAAAGATGGCGGTGCGGTGGTGCTAACTGCCTCTATTGTCGCCAATAAAGGTATGGAAAACCTGAGTCTTTATAACGCGTCTAAGGCCGCCGTCCGCTCGTTTGCGCGCTCTTGGGCTAATGATTTGAAAGGGCGCAAAATTCGGGTGAATGCACTTAGTCCAGGTCTCACACGTACACCGATTATGGAAAATGGTTTGAAGTGGAATGCAGAACAGCTTGCTGGGCTAGATAGCTACGCAGCAGAGGTAGTGCCGTTGGGTTATGTGGCGGTGCCTGCAGATATTGCCGCTGCAGCATTGTTTTTAGCATCAGATGATGCGCGCTATGTAAATGGGGTAGAGTTGACCGTAGATGGTGGCTTTGCTCAGATTTAGTTAAATAGCGTAATAGTCATAAGGGCAGAGCGCCCTTATGATGTCGTTTAAACGGCTTTATTCCCAGCTTAAGATAACCTTACCACTTTGCCCCGACAACATGGCTTCAAAGCCCTGCTCAAACTCATCCACATGGAAGTGGTGGGTGATAATTGGGGTGATGTCTAGGCCGGATTGGATGAGGGCGACCATTTTGTACCAGGTCTCGAACATTTCGCGGCCGTAAATACCTTTGATTTCCAGCCCTTTAAAAATCACCTGATTCCAGTCGATGGCGGTGTCTGCGGGTGGAATACCCAGTAGCGCAACTTTACCGCCGTGCTGCATGGTTTCTAGCATGGTGCGAAAAGCTTGCGGGTTGCCAGACATTTCCAGTCCCACGTCAAAGCCTTCAGTCATTTTTAAATCCGCCATCACGTCTTTTAAATCTTCATTCAAGACATTGACTGCGCGAGTTGCGCCCATCTTGCGGGCTAGATCGAGGCGGTAGTCGTTGACGTCGGTAATCACCACATAGCGTGCGCCTACGTGTTTGGCAATCGCCACCGCCATAATGCCGATCGGGCCTGCGCCGGTAATTAACACGTCTTCGCCGACCATATTGAACGACAGCGCGGTGTGTACGGCATTGCCAAACGGATCGAAAATCGCGGCTAGATCGTCAGAAATATCGTCAGGAATAGGGAAGGCATTAAAGGCAGGTAGTACCAGATATTCAGCAAAAGCGCCGGGGCGATTCACGCCCACGCCCACGGTATTGCGGCAAAGATGGCGGCGGCCTGCGCGGCAGTTACGGCAATGGCCGCAGGTGATATGGCCTTCACCGGATACGCGATCACCAATTTTAAAGCCTTGTACTTCAGAGCCAATTTCAACCACGGTGCCCACATATTCATGGCCAACATGCATGGGCACGGGGATGGTTTTTTGCGCCCAGTCATCCCATTTCCAGATATGAATATCTGTGCCACAGATGGCGGTTTTTTTAATTTTAATTAGTAGGTCGTTATGGCCAATAGCTGGCTTTTCGACTTGATTCATTGTCAGGCCGGGTGCTGCGGTCAATTTTGATAAGGCTTTCATCTGGTATTTCCATTATTTTAATATTTAACGCGTAAACCCTAAGGTCTGTAGATACAGAGTACACAGAGATTAAAGGTAGAACACGGAGGAAAGACTTTTGAGGTAAAACTTGATTTTTCTCTGTGTTCTCATTGAGCTCTGTGTCTACAGAACTTTTAGTCCTTATGATTTAAGCAATCACTTTCAGTTGACGGCCTACTTTGATAAACGCATCCACTGTTTTTTGGATTTGCTCTAAGTTGTGACCGGCCGACATTTGGGTGCGGATGCGGGCTTTGCCTTTGGGTACGACGGGGAAGGAAAATCCAACCACGTACACGCCTTCTTTAAGCAGCGCTGCGGATACTTCACCAGCAAGGCGTGCATCGCCCAGCATCACAGGAACAATCGGGTGCTCGCCCGGCACTAAGGTAAAGCCAGCCTCAGACATAGCACTACGGAAGTATTCGGCGTTGCGTTTTAACAGACTGCGCAGTGCTTTGCCCTCAGCGCTGGCTAAGATCTCTAATACTTTTAAGCTGGCAGCGGCAATGGCGGGGGCGAGGGTGTTAGAGAATAAATAAGGGCGTGAGCGTTGGCGTAGTAAATCAATCATCGGCTTGCGGCCAGAAACATAGCCGCCTGAAGCGCCGCCCAAGGCTTTACCTAAGGTGCCGGTGTAAAGGTCGATACGGTCTTGCACGCCGCATAATTCGGGCGTGCCCGCGCCGTTTTCGCCAATAAAGCCGACGGCGTGCGAATCATCCACCATTACAATCGCGTTATAGCGCTCGGCCACATCGCAGAGGTCTTTTAGGTTGGCGATAATGCCATCCATTGAGAACACGCCATCGGTGACGACTAACTTAAAGCGCGCGCCTGCTGCATCGGCGGCAATGAGTTGCGCTTCAAGGTCTTGCATGTCGTTGTTTTTATAGCGAAAGCGCTTAGCCTTACACAGGCGCACGCCGTCGATAATCGAAGCGTGGTTTAGCTCGTCAGAAATCACCGCGTCTTCTTCGCCAAGCAGCGTTTCAAACACACCGCCATTGGCGTCAAAGCAGCTGGAATACAAGATGGTGTCGTCGGTTTTTAGAAAGCCAGAAATCGCCTGCTCTAAATCTTTATGCACCTGCTGCGTACCACAAATAAAGCGCACCGATGCGCAGCCATAGCCATAATCGTCCATCCCTTGTTTGGCGGCGGCAATCAGGCGTGCGTCGTCTGCTAAGCCTAGGTAGTTATTCGCGCAAAAATTTAAAACTTCCTGACCACTTTGCAGGGTAATGTCAGCGCCTTGTTTGCTGGCAATCACCCGTTCAGGCTTGGCAAAACCATCGTTCTGGATTTGCGTGAGAGTTGCGTTTAAGTGTGTGAGGTAGGCCTGATTCATAGCGGCGGCCTGCGCGGCAGTTACGGCAATGGCCGCAGGTGATATGGCCTTCACCGGATACGCGATCACCAATTTTAAAGCCTTGTACTTCAGAGCCAATTTCAACCACGGTGCCCACATATTCATGG